>ERZ1673695.26-NODE-26-length-270767-cov-25.524266_pt1 | contig 270767 bp, 260 predicted proteins | sample MGYA00580225_ERZ1673695 | MGnify/ENA primary metagenome ERZ1673695 (study PRJEB41218, sample SAMN15661739) | gut metagenome | host: Homo sapiens | place: Canada: London | collected 2015-08-20/2019-03-30 | study: EMG produced TPA metagenomics assembly of...
CAAGGGCTTTTTTCTCTATTTGTCCACGCTCCTATCTGTTTCCGGGCATAAAAAAACGGCGTTCCTATCTTCCCAAAAGGGAATTAGTAAACGCCGCTTGTGTGCGTATTCAGTTTTCGTACATTTCCTGTTTATCCGCTGTCCGTAAAACCCTTGATTTTACTTGCTTTTTCCTGCTATCGCTATCTAACCTCATTATTTGACCGTCCAGAGCTCAACAGAATGCTTGATGACATTGAAGACGGGAAAATTGATGTGGTGATTACCAAAGATTTGTCCCGTTTAGGTCGTGACCACCTCAAGGTGGGGCATTTTACCGAAATCTATTTTCCAATGAAACAGATTCGCTATATCGCTATTCACGACGGTGTGGATACCGCCAACAGCAACAACGACATTGCAGCACTGAAGAATGTAATGAATGAATTTTACAGCAGGGATAATTCCCGTAAAATTCGCTCGTCCATCAAGGCAAGAGCAAAGGCGGGACTGTACCGCTGTTCATTCAATCCAATCGGCTACAAAAAAGACCCTGACAATCATAATCATTTGATTGTTGATGAAGAAACAAGGGGCATTGTACAGCGTATTTTTGCCCTTGCGGTGCAGGGTTGGGGTGCTCACCGTATCAGCGCCTATTTCCGTAAGGAGCAAGTACCCTCCCCCTCGTGGTGGCTGCATACCCGTGGCGAAAGGGATTACTCCAAACGCTTTGAAACTCCCGAAAAGAAATATGAATGGTCGCATACGGTAATCAGCAATATCATAAAAAATCCGCTGTATCTCGGTCATACGCTGATGTGCAAAACGGAGGTTATTTTCAAGGCGCAGATAAGCAAGCGAAAACCTCGTGAGGAATGGATTCAGGTAGAAAACACTCACGAGCCTTTGGTATCGCAGGAGGATTTTGATACTGCCAATGCTAAAATATTAAGCCGTAAGCGACAGCAAAAAAGCGGTGAGGTATCTATTTTTTCAGGGCTTATTAAATGCGGCACCTGCGGCAAGGCTATGTGCCAACGGAATTATCCCAAAAACGGTAAATACAAAATCTTTCTTTGCGGCACTTACGCTGGATTCGGAAAGGACAAATGCACAGAACACCGTGTTTTCTACGATGATGTGTACAATGCCGTTCTTGCTGATATTCAGCAACACGCACAGCTTGCTTTTTCAGACAGAGCCGCCGCTGTTGCCCTTGCTCTCAAGATGAGCCGACAAAGCAACGGAAACAAGGCGAAAGCCAATATAGACAAGCTGAAAAGGGCAAAACGGCGGTATGATGAGGTAACGCTGCTGTTTGACCGTTTGTATGAGGATTCTGTTTCCTCTCGTATTTCTAACGAGAACTTTACCCGTTTGGTGGGCAAATATCAGGAGGAGCAGGAACAGCTACAAACGCAAATAGGAAGCCTTGAGAGTGCGTTGCGTGAGGTCAAGGAGATTGAGGAAAATGCCGTGAAATGGGCGGATTTAATGGCTTACTATGTGGGGATACAGGAGCTGACCGCCGAAAACCTCAATGCCCTCATAGAGAGGATAGAGGTTTTTGACCGAGCGGAGGTAGACGGAGCGGTGAAACAAACCGTTAAAGTCTATTACCGCTTCGGCGGTTACATAGCGGACAGGAGATTCAATGCAAAGGTATTGAAACAATTGGGTTACTGGTCACGCTTTTCAGAGGAAGAACGCAAGGAAAGGATGGCTTTATGAAAAAGGAACGGTATTATCTTTATCTATCCGCTGATGAACACAGGCTGCTCATTCACAGCCTTATTCAATTTCGTAACAAGCTGATTGCGGCAGGGCGATATACAAACCCAGTTGATGAATTGATTGTGAAAGTCAGCAAAGCAAAGACGGTGAAATTGAAAGTCAAATACATATAACGGAGGCAAATTTAATGGAGAAGCATATCAAAAACGAGGAAACGGGTATCAGCTACACCCTGCAAGGCGATTATTATATTCCAGACCTAACATTACCCGCCGAAAAAGAAAAGCCAATCGGCATTTACGGACAGCGGCATTTGCGCTATTTGAAAGAGTTTCGCAAGGTTACACACATCAACCTGCTTACAAGCGGCAGGCTGAATGATTATCTTGCCAGCATAGACGAGCAGGCGCAGGATATGTTTTTTCGGTTGGTAAAAGAGTTTGCCGACAGGCAAGGTATTACCGAAGAGTTAAAGGCGGATAGTCCTATGGAGTGGATAGGTGCAATGAACAATATCCGCAACGCTGTGGGGGAAATCATCAATAAAGAAATCATATTTGCATAGGCAGAATTTAAGAACAGTACGGGGCGGTGAGGTATCAAAACCTTGCCGCTCTTTTCTTTGTGTTCTTTAATGGAACTTCACAGAAGTCAAGAAGCCCGAACACGCATTGAAGCTCTTTATCCGTTTTGCTCTTGCGAAAGGTGCGGTCACCTATGGTCTGGAGCTGATGATGGCTCTGTTCCGCATTGTGCAGGGCTTGATTTCCACGATTATGAATGCCGCAGGTTTCGGGGCGGCAGCCCAGACGGTATTGCCGTCAGAGATTGTGACGGCGGTTGAGGACTGCGGCTTTTTTGAGAGTATCCCTTTGTGGGCGGTGACTTTAATCGGAGGTCTGTTCATCACGGTACTGTCGTTCATTATGATAATGAGCGTGTACGGCAGATTTTTTAAGCTGTATTTGTACACCGCTATCGCTCCCGTTCCTCTCTCCACCTTTGCGGGTGAGCCGAGCCAGAGTGTCGGCAAGAGCTTTATCAAAAGCTATGCCGCCGTTTGTCTGGAGGGGGCGATTATTGTGCTTGCCTGTATCATCTTTTCGCTCTTTGCATCGTCACCGCCCGTTGTCAATCCCGATGCGGCGGCGGTGTCAATGGTGTGGAGCTATGTCGGTGAGCTTGTATTCAATATGCTTATCTTAGTCGGTGCGGTCAAAATGGCAGACCGTGTTGTCCGTGAGATGATGGGGCTTTAAGGAGGTGTGAAGATTGGAAGTTAAGATAAACAAGGAAATCCGCAACTATACCGAGTCGATGTTTTTTGGACTGTCGCTCAGACAGTTCATTTTTTCTATCCTTGCCTGCGGCGTGGCGGTAGGTCTGTATTTTCTGCTGCGTGGGCAGTTCGGCACGGAAACCCTCAGTTGGATGTGCATTTTGGGAGCTTCGCCATTCGCCCTAATGGGCTTTGTCAAGTACAACGGTATGACCGCCGAGCAATTTATCTGGGCGTGGATTAAATCGGAGTTCCTGATGCCGAAAAAGCTGATGTTCAACCCCGATAACCTTTACTATGACACGCTGAAAAGCGCAATCCAAAACAAAGAAAAGGAGGCTATGAAACACAATGCCTAAAACACTCAAAAATCTGTTTAAGCAGGACAGGGAAAAGTTCGTCGTACCCAAGTCGGTACAGGGCGTTATCCCCGTTAAGACCATCTGGGAGGACGGCATCTTCCTTGTGGGCAAGAACAAATACGCCAAGACCTTTAAGGTTGAGGATATAAACTACGCCGTGGCAAGCCGTGAGGATAAGGAAGCGATGTTCCTCGAATACTCCGAGCTGCTCAACTCTCTTGACAGCGGTGCGACCACGAAAATCACCATCAACAACCGCCGCTTGAACAAGGCGGATTTTGAGCAGACCATTCTAATCCCGATGTCTGATGACGGTCTGGATAAGTACCGCACGGAATACAACAAGATGCTGATGGATAAGGCAACGGGCGCAAATTCCATCGTGCAGGACAAATGTGTGACCGTTTCGGTCTGCAAGAAGAATATCGAGGAAGCACGGAGCTACTTTGCCCGTGTCGGCGCTGACCTTATCGGGCATTTCTCACGGCTTGGCTCAAAATGCACCGAGCTGAGTGCGGAGGAAAAGCTGCGTATCTTCCACGACTTCTATCGCACAGGCGAGGAAACGGCGTTCCGCTTCGATATGACCCAGACAATGCGAAAGGGTCACGATTTCAAGGACTTTATCTGCCCCGATACCTTTGAGTTTGAAAAGGATTATTTCCGCATTGGCGACAGGTGCGGGCGTGTCATCTTCCTCAGAGAATATGCCGCCTATATCAAGGACAGTATGGTAGCCGAGCTTTGTGAGCTGAACAGGAATATGATGCTGTCTGTCGATGTCGTACCCGTTCCCACCGATGAAGCCGTGCGTGAGGTGGAAAACAGGCTCTTAGGCGTGGAAACCAACATCACCAACTGGCAGAGAAAGCAAAACCAGAACAACAATTTTTCGGCGGTCATTCCCTATGACCTTGAACAGCAGCGAAAGGAAAGCAAGGAGTTTTTAGACGATTTAACCACCCGTGACCAGAGAATGATGTTCGCTGTGCTGACAATGGTGCATACCGCCGACAGCAAGGAGCAGCTCGACACCGACACCGAAGCTCTCTTAACCACCGCCAGAAAGCATTTGTGCCAGTTTGCGGTGCTGAAATATCAGCAGATGGACGGACTGAATACGGCTCTGCCCTTTGGTCTTAGAAAGATTGATGCGATGAGAACGCTGACAACAGAGAGCCTTGCGGTCTTTATCCCGTTTCGGGTGCAGGAGATATTCCAAGAGAACGGCGTGTACTACGGGCAGAATGTCATCTCAAAGAATATGATAATCGCCAACCGCCGCCACCTGCTCAACGGCAATTCCTTTATTCTGGGCGTGTCGGGAGCAGGCAAATCCTTTACCGCAAAGGAAGAAATGACGAGTATCATTCTCACCGACCCCAACGCCGATGTCATTATTATCGACCCAGAGCGAGAGTATTCGCCCCTTGTGAACGCTATGCAGGGCGAGGTCATTCACATCTCAGCTACAAGCGACAGTCACATCAACGCTATGGATATGAACTCCGATTACGGTGACGGTGCAAACCCCGTCATTCTCAAATCGGAGTTTATTTTATCCCTCTGCGAACAGCTTATCGGCGGCAGCAATTTAGGGGCAAAGCAGAAATCCATCATTGACCGCTGCACCGCTTCGGTGTATCGGAATTATCAGCAGTCGGGCTATTCGGGAACGCCGCCCACCTTGCAGGACTTCCGTGAGGAGCTGCTTGCACAGAATGAGCCGGAAGCAAAGGAAATCGCCCTTGCCATCGAGCTGTTTACGGACGGCAGCTTAAACACCTTTGCCAAGCACACCAATGTTGACACCCACAGCCGCCTTATCTGCTATGACATTCTGGATTTAGGGAAGCAGTTGCAGCCCATCGGTATGCTTGTTGTCCTCGACAGCATCCTAAACCGCATCACCCAGAACAGGGCGAAAGGCAGAAACACTTTCATCTTCATTGATGAGATTTACCTGTTGTTCCAGCACGAGTATTCCGCAAACTTCCTCTTTACCCTCTGGAAGCGTGTGCGTAAGTACGGAGCGTATGCCACGGGCATCACTCAGAATGTGGACGACCTCTTGCAGAGCCACACGGCGAGGACGATGCTTGCCAACAGTGAGTTTATCATTATGCTCAACCAAGCAAGCACCGACAGGCTTGAGCTTGCAAAGCTGCTCAATATCTCTGACCTTCAGATGAGCTATATCACCAATGTGGAAGCAGGACACGGACTATTGAAAGTCGGCAGCTCTCTCGTGCCGTTCTCCAACAAGTTCCCCCGCAATACCGAATTGTACAGGCTGATGACCACCAAATTTGGCGAGGTCTAAGAAAGGGGGGCTTTCAATGTCCGATATTAAATTTCGCTCTGCGGCGCATCGTGATTTCTTTCTGGAAATGATGGGCAGGTGCAGGGTAAACGACTGCTATCACAGAGCCTTTTTCTATGTGATGGGCATCGCCGCCGAAACAAGGGCGAATATCCATCAGATGTTTGACTTTAAGACCGACTGTATCGAGCCAGAGGGTATGCACGGCGGTTGGCAGACAAGCGGCACGGTCAAGGTCTGCCACCTTGCCTTTAACCTCTGGAACGGTTATACGGAGGAGAAAAACGAACGGTATTTTACACCAGAGGAATTGTTTTGCTGCGAGTTCGCTCCTTATTTTATGGAGGGCGTCAAGGTCAGATACCCCGAATATTGCAGGGAGCTTCCAAGTGCAAAGCAGCCCTCTTATGAACGCTGAGAAAGGAAAATCCTATGAAGAAATACAAGAAAACCATCTGCCTTATCGCCGCCGTTTGCCTGTTAGGTGCGGCGGCTTTTTGCGGCTATCACATCTGCGACCACTACGCCAAAGAAGCCGAGCAAAGCGAAGCCTTTGAGGAGATTGCCGAGCTTGTGGAGCAGGCTCAGACGGACGAGGGCGCACCCGAAATCCCCTACAGCGAGGAGGAAAATGTGCTTGCACAGTATAGCAGGCTGTTCCTGCAAAACTCCGATATGGTCGGCTGGCTTTCCATTGCCGGCACGACAGTCAATTACCCCGTGATGCAGACCCCGCAAGAGCCGAACTACTATCTCAAACGCAATTTTGAAAAGGCGTACAGCGATTTAGGTACGCCCTATGTGCAGGAGGATTGCAGCATCAAAGAGAGCGACAACCTCATCATCTACGGACACCACATCAAGGGCGGCAAGATGTTCGGAGCGTTGGAAAGCTACAAGGATAAGGGCTTTTATGAGCAGCACAAGACAATTCAGTTCGACACCCTCACTCAGCAGGGGGAATATGAGATTGTTGCCGTATTCAAGACCGTGGCGTACAGCAGCAGCGGCTTTCGGTATTACGATTTTGTTGACGCCGAGGACGAGGAAGCCTTTACCGCCTATATTGAAAAATGCAAGGAGCTTGCCCTATATGATACAGGCGTGAGCGCCGAGTACGGCGATAAGCTCATCACCCTTTCCACCTGCGAATACTCCGCACGAAACGGCAGGCTCGTTGTGGTGGCGAAAAGGGTCGGCTGATTGACCGCAAACCCTCTGGGAAAGGAGGTTTTGTATGGCTGATATAAAAACCAGAGATGCGGTCAAGGGTACGATAAAGACCATCGACAAAGCCGCCGTAGCTTCCGAGCGTATGAAAGCCGCCTATGCTAAGACAAAGGATAAAGCGGAGCAGGGCTATTATGCCGATGAAAACTCTGCCACCGAGTATGCCGCCGACAGAGTATCGGGTACTGCCGAGCGTGTCACCCACGAGGGTATTCACCAATTTTACAAACAGGGCAGAAAAGGCGTTAAGGAAACCAGAGAGAACATCGGCAAGGCAAAGGACAAAATATCCGACTTCAAGCAGAAACGGGCGGCTAAAGCCGCAGAGCAGAGAGTGGCACGCTCTGGGCAGTTCGGCTCTCCTATTCGTCATACGGCGGCAAGCCGTACTTCCGACACCGCCGCCCAGACTGTCAAAACGGGCAAACAGGCGGAAAAGACCATCAAGCAATCTGCCCGAAGCGCAGGCAAGACGGTCAAGACCACGGCGAAAGGCACGGTCAAAACCACCCAGAAAAGCATTAAAACCGCACAGGCTACCTCAAAGGCGGCTATCAAAACCACGCAGCAGGCTGCGGCAAAGGCTACCGCCAAAGCCGCACAGAAAGCGGCGCAGGCTGCAAGGGTGGCGGCGAAAGCCGCCGTCATAGCCTTGAAAGCGGCGGTCAAAGCCACGATTGCGGCGGTTAAGGCGATTATGGCAGGAACAAAGGCGTTGATTGCCGCTATCGCCGCAGGCGGTTGGGTGGCTGTTCTTGTTATCATCGTTATCTGTCTTATCGGGCTGCTTGTCAGCTCGGTATTAGGGATATTCTTTTCTGGCGAGGACTCTGGCAGCGGTATGACGATGCAGAGCGTAGTCAGAGAAATCAATACCGAGTATGATGATAAGCTCGAAGAAATCAAAAGCGGTACAGCTCACGATGTTCTGGAAATGTCGGGCAGCCGTGCGGTCTGGAAAGAGGTGCTTGCGGTTTATTCCGTCAAAACCACCACCGACCCCGACAACCCGCAGGAAGTCGCAACGATGGACGAGGGCAAAAAGGAGCTTCTCTCAAACATCTTTTGGGAGATGAATGAGATAAGCTCCAGAACGGAAAGCAAAACCGAAACCCAGATAACCGAAACCGATGACGGTCACGGAAATATCGTGCAGACCGAAACCACCGTGACACGCACCTATCTGTATATCGTGGTGAGCCATAAGACAGCCGAGGAAATGGCGGACAAATACGGCTTTAACGCTGAACAGCGGCAGATGCTTGCTGAACTGCTTGCCGAGGAAAACAATTCCCTCTGGTCGCAGGTGCTTTACGGCATATCCTACGGTGACGGTGAAATCGTTAGTGTGGCGTTGTCGCAGCTTGGCAATGTAGGCGGTCAGCCCTACTGGTCGTGGTACGGCTTTGGAGGGCGTGTGGAATGGTGCGCCTGCTTTGTATCTTGGTGCGCCAATGAGTGCGGCTATATCGAAGCGGGTGTTATCCCGAAGTTTGCAGGCTGCATACAAGGCTCTCAGTGGTTTAAGGACAGGGGCGGGTGGCAGGACGGCAGTTTCGAGCCATCGGCAGGTCATATTATCTTCTTTGATTGGGAGGGTGACGGTGAAACCGACCATGTGGGAATCGTTGAGAGATGCGAGGACGGTGTGGTTTACACCGTTGAGGGCAACTCTGGCGATGCCTGCAAGCAGAAAAGCTATGCTGTCGGCAGCAGCGTTATCTATGGCTACGGTATCCCTGCCTATTAGAAAAAAGGCGAAAGAAAAACAGAGGGCTTTACTCCTCTGTTTGCTCTTTTGCCTTACATAGTCCGTTTACGGTTGCTTCAATAACGGACAGCTCCCTGTCATCCAATCGGTCAAGCAGAGCGTCCAAACGCCTGCGGACGGAGCTTTTTACCGCCGTTTTGTCCGAATGTATATACTCGTCAACCGAAACATCAAACATCGTGAGAAGCTGGATAAACAGCTCTATGCTTGGATACTGCCCCTCGTTTTCGATTGCTTGAATATGTCTGGGGGCGTAACCGATGATGCCAGCAAGCTGCTCTCTGGTCATACCTTTGGCTTCACGGGCTTTCTTGATTGCCTGCCCTATCGGCATAAAATCAAAGTCAAAATCGTTGTTTCTCTCGTCCATAAGCTCACCACCTGTTCTCTGAAAATCCTACCCTTATATTTTACAGAGATGTGGCTTCTGATTAAACGATGTGAAATCTCTCTGAATGAGATATGTTACCTCTTGTATTCGGAAGTGAAAAAGCCAAGTCGGACTTTGTGAATTTTCAGCCAAAGGGATTGACAAAGCATCTGGTTAGTGCTAAAATTATATAGACCGGCAGCCTGTCTATAATATCGAATTAAGAAAGTGTGAAGTTAATGCGAATAGTAAAAAATGCAGAAGAACGAAAAATGGAAATACTGGACATAGCGGAACACTTATTTGAAACAAAAGGTTTCGACAATACCAGCACCAATGATATTTTAAACGAAATCGGGATTGCCAGAGGTACTCTCTATTATCATTTCAAATCAAAAGAAGAAATTTTGGATGCCATAATTGACCGTTTAACCAAGCAGTTACTTGAAAAAGCTAAAGAGTTTGTAAAGCAAGAAGATGTGCCGCTATCGCAACAATTGACGTTAATAATGCTTGAACTCAATGTTAGCTGCGGCAATTTTAATCATAAAATTTTGGAACAGGTTCATAAACCGCAAAATGCTCTTATGCACCAAAAGATACAGGCACATTTGTTATCTGAATTAACACCTCTCATTTCTACCTTAATTAAGGAAGGGATTGCACAGGGAATATACCAAACAGACTATCCAGAAGAAGTTGCAGAGATGCTATTTTTGTATGCGAATACTATATTCGATGATTTAATAGCGCATAGTAAAGAAGAAAAGCAAAAAAAAGCAGCAGCATTTGTTTTTAATTTAGAACGCCTATTAAAAATGGAACAAGGTAGTATGAAGGTAGTTGTTAATTCTATTTTTCAAAATGCAGAAAATGAAACCTAACACTTGTTTAGAAAGGGTTGATTATATGAAAATAATTGAAGTCGAAGAAAGGCCACCTATATTAGTGCAACAGCTTTTGGAAGTATGGGAAAAATCTGTAAGAGAAACGCATTTGTTTCTATCTGATAATGAGGTGAAAAGCATTAAAGAGTATGTTCCGCAAGCATTGAGTGGTATTGTTCATCTTATAATCGCAGAAAATGAAAATGGAGTTCCTGTTGCCTTTATGGGCATAGAGGACGGGACACTTGAAATGTTATTTATTATGCCCGAAGAAAGGGGAAAAGGTCTGGGAAAGCACCTCATACAATTTGGAATAGAAAATTATGCTGTTAAAAGGTTGGCTGTAAATGAGCAAAACCCTCAAGCGAAAGGATTTTATGAACATATTGGTTTTCAAATCTACAAAAGAACAGATTGTGATGAACAGGGAAACCCATATCCACTTTTATATATGAAATTGGATTAGCATATTTTTTTGCTTTAATACCGACAGGCAGACGGTCTAACTATTATTATCGTATGAAGCCGAACATATTATTATGGGAGGAAAATAGATGTCAATTGCAAATGCAAAAGAAATGTTTTCAGAATGGGTACGTTGCCCTGTCTGCGGCAATAAAACCCGTGACAGGATACGAGAGGACACCGTTTTAATCAACTATCCTCTATACTGCCCGAAATGTAAACAGGAGAGCTTAGTACACGCAAAGCAGCTACAAATAAAAGTTATCAAAGAGCCAGACGCACAGACGCAGAGCCGATGAATTGTGAGTAATCACAGGGCATCGGCTCTGTTCTTATATAGCGACAGATAGGACAAGCCCACCGAATAAAAAAACGGTGTTTTGGTGGGCTGCTTTGTTATGCCCTGAAAAAATTTTTGGTATCCCGCCAGACCCGTTTTGAGTTTGGGGGGATTTTCTTTGTGTTGGAGCAACCTTTCCACACCGCTGCTTATCCGAAGCAGCAGCTATCATACATAATCGTGTTTTTCATAACCGAGGGTAATCTGTTAAAAAAATTCTTGCTTGTGTTTGGGGCTATTATGCTCTTATAACAGAAGTCAAATATCTACATAAAAGAAGTACAAGCTCTCACATCCGCTTAGGTATTACAGCCTTAGCGGATTTTTTTATGTCGCTTTTTGCAGAACGCTGTAAAAAGCAAATCTTCAGCGTAGGCTGCCGTTCGCCGCCCTCCAATCTGGATTTTTTCAAAAATTCAGATTGGAGGAAAACAATATGTCATTCAATTATGGCAAGGAAGAACGGAAATGGCGGCTCTGGAAAGAAGCCGAGGAAAAGCAAATGCGGGAGTTAGGTGTCGATGAGAACACCATTGAGAAGCTCCGTGTTCACGATTGGGCAGTCTTTAATTCCAATAGGCGGTACTACCGAAGATTACAAGATGCAGGTACATACCTTGAGGAAGTTGTTGAGGACAACCTACAAACCGAGATAAAGACGGTTGATGAGTTCTTAGACAGCATCGAGAGTGAACGGCTTTACAAGATATTGATTACGGTGGACAGGCTCACCTTGCAGGCTGTTATATTGCAAGCACAAGGCTTTTCTATCCGTGAAATTTCAGCGATGCTTGAACTAAAAGAGGACACGGTTTATAAGCGGTTGAACAGGCTTAGAGAAAAAATCAAAAAAATTCTTTAAGCGGTGTCCAAAATCGGGCATTTTCAAGGACTACTGGGTGAGAGGACAAAAAACTCTCACCCAGTTTTCCTTTGTGTGGCGAAAACGGGATGGCTCTTTGACAACCGAATACTCATTCGCCAAATACTTTCTCTTTGTGATTGTGATGAGCATAAGCGTGTGCAGCGGTGCGCCAAGACCTGCCGACAAGCGGTAAGCGATGAAAGGTGGTGAGCGACAAACGCCGACTCAAAATATCGGGCAGCTCCCGATTTCGCCATAACCCACAAAGAGGATAATGATACTCCCGTCCAGTCACAGTCCGAGTGGTAGCCAATCCACCGCAGGCAATGAGGGCGGCTCTGTCAGAACGACAGTTGGGGTGAAACTCCCGTGGAGTCAGTTCGCTGCTGACCGTTTGGCGACTTCCCTGCGTTGATTACAACGCATTAGCATCTTCGGGGTGTCGAGGACAAATTGAGATGCTTTCATCATAAAGCCAAGGACAAGGCGGTCAATGGAACAGAGCTTGTTCACGCTCTCCCGACCTTAAATACTTCCTTGTGCTTGGCTGCTACATAGGCAGGATACTCCTGCCTAAAAGCAGATGGGAGGTCAAACACTATGGAAAGAATAATCAAGCGTGGTGACATCTACTACGCAGAGCTAAATCCCGTTATCAGCTCGGAGCAAGGCGGCAACCGCCCTGTACTTATCATTTAGGGAACAAGCACAGTCCCACCGTAATCATCGCCGCTATCACAAGCAAGCAGACAAAAAGCAAGCTGCCTACTCATTTCTATTTATCGGACATTGAGGGTCTGCCTGCCGACTCCATTGTTTTACTGGAGCAGATACGCACCATTGACAAAAGGCGGCTCAAGGAACGGCTGACACAGTTCAATGAGCTTTATATGGAAGCAATCGACAAGCCCCTCCTTATCAGCATCGGCGTGAAAAATCACACGATGCCAAACGAAAGGAGGGGCTTATGAATTTCAGCGATGTTTACGAAGCAGTTTTGAAAGGATACCCAGACATACTGACAGTTGATGAAATGAGCAAAGCTCTTGGGGTAAGCAGCAAAACAGGCTACCAATTACTCCGTGAAAACAAAGTGGAGCATCTAAAGGTGGGCAGAGCGTACAGAGTACCCAAAGCCCATCTTCTTTCATATCTGCGATTAGGTATGCAAACTGTCGCAAACTTTTGAATTTGCACATTGGACTTTTCTGACCGTGATTTATACAATAGAGATGGTCAACAGCAGAAGTCCAATGGTGCTGCAAAAAGGAGGTTTTTCATTATGGTAGCAGGACATCTGCAAGAGAAAAAAGGTTATTTCTATATGGTTTTAAGCTATCCCGATGCTGCGGGAAAAAGAAAGACAAAGTGGTTTCCGACAGGGCTGACCGTAAAGGGCAACAAGAAGAAGGCTGAAGCAATGCTGATGGAAACACGAAAGACCTTTGTGCCAGAGTGCCAGCCGATTAAAGATGATATGCTGTTTTCAGATTTTTTGCTTCAATGGTTGGAAATAGCCAAATCAACGATTGCGCTCACCACTTATTCTTCTTACTATGGAATGGCAAACGGGATTATCGTTCCCCATTTCAAGGCAAGAAAAATCACACTCGGCAATCTAAAGCCGATTGACATTCAAGCCTTTTATATGCAACAGTTAAATAGGGTGAAAGCAAACTCGGTTATTCATTACCACGCTGTTATTCACAGAGCATTGAAGTATGCAGTAAAGATTGACCTAATTGATGTCAAGCCCGCAGATAAAGTGGAACGCCCGAAAGTAGAGAAATTTGTTGGAAGCTTCTATGACAGCGGCGAGGTTGAAAAGCTCTTTGAAGCGGCAAAAGGAACGCTTCTTGAAATTCCTATCTTTCTGGGAGCGTTTTATGGGCTTCGCAGAAGCGAGGTGTTAGGCTTGCGGTGGAGTGCGATTGATTTTCAGAGCAATACCATTACCATCAAGCACACGGTCACTTCTTGCAACATTGACGGTAAACACATTCAGATTGCACAGGATACCACGAAAACCAAATCGAGTATGCGTACACTTCCGCTTGTGCCCGTTTTCAAGGAAAAACTGCTCTCCTTAAAGGAACAGCAGACAGAGTACAAGCGGCTATGCGGCAGGTGCTACGATAAAAAGTATCTGGACTATATCTGCGTAGACGAATTGGGAACGCTCGTATCTCCGCACTATGTTACATCGGCTTTTCCGAAGCTGCTTGCTAAACACAACCTGCGGAAGATATGCTTCAACGACCTCAGACACAGTTGTGCTTCACTCTTGCTTGCAAATGGCGTACCGATGAAGCAGATACAGGAATGGCTCGGTCACAGCGACTTTTCGACTACGGCAAATGTATATGCCCATTTGGACTACAATTCCAAGCTGTCATCTGCCGATGCAATGGTAAACGGATTAAGAGGTGCTTTGGGAGTAATCTCATAAGCACAGCGGCGTATCAAGACCAACTGATACGCCGAGTACATAAAAATAAAGCTCACAAAAGGCTGCAACCTTTTGTGAGCTGGGCATTCTGGCGGAAGCGGTGGGATTCGAACCCACGAGCCCGTGAGGACTACCTGATTTCGAGGAAGGAGAGAGCCGAAAAAACCAGGTATATCGCGGTGTTTCGGCTTGCCGCTTTAAGTGGCCGGTGCCAAATCAGCGGGAAATCCGTATAAAAGCGTTTAAGATATTAAGCTCTTTTGCAGAGCGAGTTTTTGTGGCTTGGCACCATTTTGTAACCATATAACCAAAGCCGAAGGCCCATTCTGTACAACAGTTTGGGCCTTCAACTTTGCTTTTTTATCACATTTAAATTGATAATGTTGGAGGTTGTGTTTGCGGGAAGGCCCTATGGCTGAATCTTCAGATTCGCTTTGTGTACGCTATCCATTGTATCACAGCATTGCTGGGCGGCTTCCCGGGAACCGCCCTCCATCCCAATTAAATAACGGATGGCGGCATCCATATCCATCGCTTCAACCTCTTCGGACAACTGGTCGAGTTCGGCCGTCCGGTTATCCTGATGCTGTTTTCGCGCGGAACAGAAATCAATAATATTGTCTTTCATCGGCTCACCTTCCTTGGATTACTTCTTCTTAAATTATAATCCCCGGATCAAGTAAGCACAAGGAAAATACTCGCACACAGACCGTTTTGCTTAGGAGAGAAAGTGGCGTCAACATTGGTAGCGACTCCAACACCCAATCGCTGATGACATTGACTACATTCAGCCTCAACATCTTTTAAAAACGACAATTATTAGCACCACGCAATCAATCGTTTCCTTGGCCTTGGACGTGTTGTCCTTAGAATTATTCCTCAAGCTATCACGATTTGCCTAAAATTTTATTAAAAATATTCGCCCACATATCAATAACTGTCGCATCGGCATACTTATCACTTCGTGCAATAAGAATCTGTTTAAACTGGCGTGCCAATTCAACCTTATAACCTTCTGGTAATTCTATATTATTGTCAACAGCGAACTGCTCAATTTGTGGGATAATCGGTTTCGCCGAATCGTATGTAGATGAAAAATCCAAATCCACATTATTAAAAAGGCGATCGATGGGACGCTGTAATAGATCGTAAGGAACTATGTCTTCCACTTCGGAGTTTACTAGTGAAGTATAATCCTCCACACTTAAGATCTTATTTTTTTCAGTTGAATATAGATTCTTCTCTAATTTTTCCTTAAAATTTTTGCCACTACTATCTGAGTCAAGAATAACATATGGTAATTCGTTTTTTGAAGATAACAGACTTGATAGGCTGCCAACAGCTTTTACTCCTCCAGATGGAACAAAAACGACTTCTTCTTTAGGCGAGATTAATTTTTTCCCAATAAGAAATAACTTGATGGCGTTAAAATAATATTGGTCTGAAGGTCCTTCAACAATTACGGGACAGCACCCTTGCAGTAAGATATCAGAAATTGATAGGCCTAACGCGGCATGAACAGCGTAAACTGAATTTGTTTGTAAGCGTCCTTCAGCGGCTCGTAAATTATTCGAGACGACTGTGTACCCATCCTTATTTACATATACCACCTTAGCCCTGTCAATATGATTTGTATCAATGACAAACGGTGAATGAGTAGTATTTATTATTTGATTTGTCTTAGATAGATTATTAAAAAATAAAGATAAATCTTTTTGTGCCCGTGGATGCAATGCCAAACCAGCTTCATCTAGAAGCAGAATAGCTCCTGAATGTGAATCTTGGCTTTCAACTAAGAAGACAAGATAAAAACTCAAAAACCATTGTAAACCTGTGCTTCTATTTTCGAGTACGATTCTTTCTGGACGCACTTCATCTGCGACCCATATTCTAAAATGTTTCCCATCCGCACTAAAATCAAAAGTGTAGTTACCTTGACTCCACCAATCCCGGAAATCTCGGGTCAACTTTGATGATGCTGATTGCAATAATATATCGCGTTCTTTCTTCTTTTCCGCCTTTTCCTTTATCTCATCTTCAGTAGGTTCGCGGGTTGGACGACCATATCCGTCAACAGGAGCTTTTGCATCTTCGCCCATCTCTAATATTTCTTTCGGATCAAGCTTTACATACTCAAATAGAACCTTAAGAGTACGCGCTTTAGCTTCAGCCATACCGGTTAAATCGGTTCTTTCCATATTCTCGATAACATGAGGAAGATATATTTCAGAGTCTAAATTACCATAGCTAGAATAGTATACGAATTTAGGCATATTTGAAACTATTAATTTTCGAATTTCCGCGTTAGTTGACGGATTAGGCTTATCAAAACCTTGAGCATAAGCGGCGATCTTTTTCCCCAGGTCTAATATGAGCGGCCGAATGGTGGATGTTTGCATTGGTTTTGCAGCAATGGATTTAAAACAATTTGCAACAGTCACTACATCAGTCTTAACTAAATCATCTTTATCTTTAATAACAGAAAGAGCTTTAATAATTTTATTTTGAGCTTCTACTTTAATTCCTGCTTCAGTTTTTCCTGCTTCGCCCATATTGTCTAATTTTTCAGAGTGTTCTTCAAGAAGATTAACCAGGATCTTTTGTGGTAAAGATGTGTATGCTTTTGCATTTGGAAAATAAATAAACCGTGTCCCATCATAATCGCGCGATACTTCAACAGTTTTTATTGCTTCGATATCGAATCCCGATTGCTTTGAAATGGTATCTAATAACTGAGAAGAGATAATTTCAAAAATAGCATGTACAAATTTGGGCTTTTCTTCCTCTACTCGTAAATCCGAAAACAATTTCACAGGCATATCATCTGAAAAATTAATGGCTCCTCCTTTGGCAGGATTCAATTTCCATAAAGCTAGTAAAAGATTAGATTTTCCTGCCTCATTAACCCCAACAAGAGTAGTAACATCATCGCAATCAATCCAGCCACTGTCCATAACAGACTTAAATTTTTCTACTCTATACTTAATCAAGCGCATTGTGCTCATTTTTTTACCTCCAGTTCTAATTTTGGGACTTAGGCAAATTTCAACATGCCTCTACTCTTCCTCCACATACTCCAAAACATCGGAAAGCCCACAATCCAGCGCCTTGCAGATGCGTTCCAGCACACCGTAGTCAATTTTGCGGACACGGTCGTGGTACATGGCGTTGATCGTCGTCTTGGATACGCCGGTCATACGGGATAGTTCCGCCATTTTAATGCGTCTTTCACCCAGCAAAGTGGACAATCTGCAATGAATAGCCAAATTTCGTACCTCCATTTTTCTTAGTATAACATTTTATAAGTCCTTTTGGCAAGTTAAATGATAAAAAAGCGTTTGCAGGTGATACAAACGCCCTTGACTGTATTATCTCTATATGGTAATATAGGCGACTAAGAAGTCTGATATATCACTTGCAAATACTAAAAGGAGTAGAACGTGTACCATTTTTCCATATTTGGACAGCTTATACCTTGGAAACCTTAACCTAAATGAGAACCTAAGCTCATCAGATCCAAAATTCCATGAGCTCCAAAAACAAGCGTGTGAACTGGAAGATCAAGTTGAAAGCAAGCTCAACCTTTTAGATAAAGATTTGTTTCACGCCATGTTACATAATCTATCTTCAGGGCTTTATCGCTTGCGTTACGCTGCTTAAATTGATTCTATTGATCTAGGCGGTGTGGGAGGTAAATATGAAAACTAAAGTGAAAAGAATTACCAGCCTATTTTGCTTGTTTTGCGGGTTACTGCTTTTACCGGCATGTACTACCAAAGAAACAGCAAGTTCCGGCTCTGAAGAGTTATCCAGAGTGCAATCACTAGATAGCATACCAGCGGAATCACCGACAGGAACAACTACAGAGCCGGCATCAGAGCTTTCCACCGCTGTGGACACAGCGGCAAGTTTACCTGGGAAGCCATCAAGCCCCTCCCATATCACAGAAAGCAACTCAGAAAAAGAAGAAAACGGGATAGTGTCCTCTTCTGAAATCGCGGCTCCATCACCATCAAGTGAAATGACCGCGGCGCCGCAAACAGCTTCTTATTCCCCAGAAGAAGCACCTCAATCGGAAACGTCCGCTCCCGAATTTTCTAATACACCTCCGTCGGTATCTTCTGACGCCCCAGGCGTGAAAGTGATGGGAAGCGCATACCTTTATGATTTATTGTCGGGAGTCAATTCACATAGAAGCAAGCCCTTGAATATGGATGCCGTCTTATCAGCAATCGCACAGGCGCACGCGGAAGAAATGGCACAGACAAAAAGCTTATACCATTCCTGCTCCGGTGTCGAGTCTGTGGGAAAAGGTGGCTTTGAGGACGGAGTAAAAGAGGGTTCACTGTTGACAGTACATTGCTCCGACTTAGCTTCTGAGGAGCTTATACGGATTGGTGCAGGAGCCGCAAGAGATGAAAACGGATCAATCTATGTCTGTATTCTGGGGAAAACCTATTAAGGCTATAAATAGAATAAATTTATATCGAAGTATCGCTGAAAATCTAAGGCTGCTGCGCACCCTCACCGGTGTTTCCCAGCAGCAGGCAGTCGGCTTCATTCATGTGAACCGCTCCACCTACTCCTGCTATGAATTAGGGGAAAGCAAACCGCCGCTGGATGTCCTCTGCGCGTTGGCGGAGTATTTTGACGTCAATCCAGGCTATCTGACAGGGCCAAAAAAATCAGATCCGGGTACAGGTTTTATACGCTTTTATAGCATTGAAATAAACGCAAGGAACCCGCCGTGTCACTCGAACTCGGCGGGTTCCTTGCGCTTTTTTGATACGAGAATCTTATTTCTCCGACATGATCTTCATAGTAATCCACTCAGGCTTAGAATCCGAATAACGCATACTACCATCACGGAGCAGAAATAGAGTCCCTTCAGCAGTACCGTAAGGCCTGTCCGTTTTTTGCATTTCCGTGTCAGCAAACAAATCCGTTCGGATTTGAATGATAGCGTAGATGTCTTTGACGTTGATTTCACTGTTATTGCATGGCAGAAACATAAACACATCCTCCTTTCCTAGATTGGAAACGAATCCGCCTTCCGGAGCGGCTTTTTCGTCTCAACTATAATATGAAAGACATTGATTATATTTAGGAACGCCAAACAGCCGTTTTTTGTCTCCGGCCGTTTTTGAAAACGGGCCCTCTTTAGAAAGGGATGAGAGCATATTGCGTCAAAGCGGCCGCAGCGCCATAGAAACGACCGGAGGCGCAAAGAGACGGCCGGAGCTTCGGTAACCGCCGTTTTTCTCACGGATTCTCTCACAATCGCGGCTACCACAGACTGAAAAATATTTTTTCAGTCCGAAACTGTACAGATTTCCCGTCCTACACTGTGCGTGTATCGGGCGTATACGGTGTAAGACGGGAATCCTGTTGTGTTTATAGCGATCTTGTTGACAAGTGCCCCGGAAATCTCTATAATGAAAGCCATCAAAGAGGAGAGGGTGAACACGATGTTATTCGGTAAGTTTTGCATTGATTTCGGCTCTGCACAATTATATCAGACAGAACATTGTGTGGAGCCCGATCAGATAGAGAAGTATATTTGAGAGGTAGGGCTATTCAAATCGGATCATTCTGATTTAGCAGCCTTCATTGTGTTACCTTTCGGATAACTCGACTGATTGGATAAGTGGCCGCAGACAGTGTTTTGTCTGCGGCCTTTTGCTGTCTATCACGATGATGCCGATGCCTTAGCTATCGTGTACGGAAAAGCAGAGGGCCACGCCTGTGGGTGTGTGGCTGCCTCTGCTTTTATTTTTTTGAAAGGACTGATTAAAATGGGAAATCAAGAACAGGATTTAACGGTGGGAAGTGTTCCCCAAAAACTGATACGGTTTGCGCTTCCTCTCTTTGGCGCAAATTTATTGCAGTCATTTTACAGCATTGTCGATATGCTGGTGGTGGGGCGCGTTGTGGGAAAAGCCGGCCTTGCCGCTATTAGCAACGCTTCTATGATCAGCTTCATCATCAATTCCATTTGTATTGGTGTGACAATGGGCGGGACGGTTTTAGTCGCGCAGTATAAGGGTGCGAATGATGAACAGGGGCAAAAGGAAACGGTTGGAACTCTATTCAGCCTGTCTTTGATTGCTTCCGTCATTGTTACGATTACAGGTTTACTCTTATATCCCCCTCTCTTTTCAGTCCTTCGTGTGCCTGCGGAGGCGATGAAAGATGCCTGCGACTATATGCAGATCATCTGTATGGGGACCATCTTTGTTTTTGGCTACAACGCGGTTTGCTCCCTGATGAAAGGGTTCGGAGATTCCAAAAGCCCGCTCTATTTTGTGGCGGTGGCCACCGTCGTGAATATCGTTTTAGATTTGCTGCTGATCAGCCTTTTGGGTATGGGAACCAAAGGAGCCGCTTATGCAACCATTTTTTCGCAAGGTGTGTCTCTGCTGATTTCTATTCTTCATTTGAAACGGAAAAATTTTGTATTTGACTTTAAGCCGAGGAGCTTTGCTATTCAGAAAGAGAAGCTGGTCGTTATTTTGAAAGTCGGCCTGCCGACTGCGATTCAAATGGTAGTTGTAAACATCTCCTATCTGCTCATCACTGGTATGTTGAATACGTTTGGCGTTTCGGTGGCGGCGGCCTCTGGGATTGGACTGAAGGTAAACACCTTCGCAGGAATGCCATGCTGGGCCATCGGGCAGGCGGTAACCGCTATGGTGGGGCAAAATATGGGCGCCGGGAATATAGAAAGAGTGAAAAAGACTACAAAGAGCGGCCTGCTGATCAATGTATGCGTTACCTTTATTGCTGTTGTATTGGTTCAGCTTTTTTCCGAGAACATTATCATGCTTTTCGATCCGGAAAGCACAGACGTGATCAAGGAAGGGGTCCTCTATCTCCGCATCTGCTGCAGCGTGAACAGCCTGGTATATGTGGTGATGTATACACTCGATTCCTTTGCGATTGGCGTAGGCTCTGCGAATATCGCCATGTGCAATGCTCTTTTGGACGCTGTGTTTGTGCGCCTGCCTATCTGCTGGCTGCTGGCATTCACCGTTCAAATGGGGTTCATTGGAATATACATAGGCCAGGCGGTTTCTCCTGTACTGCCCGCGATTGCAGGTGTTGTCTATTTCGCAAGTAAGAAATGGAATTCAAAAAAACTAATCAGCAACACTTTGCGAATGTGATTTTGAACCCCCATATTTTTTGGTGGCGTACTCCGGCAAATCTTGACAAAACTAATCCGATTAGGTATAATACAAGTAACTAATCGAAATAGTTTGGAGGGGATGTTATGGCACGGGCAGGACTTGATAAGGCACTTGTGGTAGAGAAAGCCGCGCAGTTGGCAAACGAAGTTGGACTTGACAACATCCAGTTAAAAATACTGGCTGAAAGTCTGAACATCCAACCGCCGTCGCTTTACAACCATATCAAGGGGCTGGACGATTTACATCGTGAATTGATGCTCTACGGCTGGCGGCACATGGAAGAACGGATGGTGGAGGCGGCGAAGACTGCCAGCGGGTATGCCGCGTGGGAGGCAAGCTGCCGGGCGTTCTATACCTACGCCACCGAAAACCCCGGCGTGTTCAGCGCCATGCTCTGGTATAACAAGTACCGGGACGATGAGGCGCAAAAGGTCACGGAGCGGCTGTTTTCCACTTTGTTTCAGATCACGGCCACCTTGGGTATTTCCGAGGAAAACTGCAACCATCTGATCCGCACCTTCCGGGCGTTTTTAGAGGGCTTTTGTCTGCTGGTCAACAACCATTCCTTCGGCCATTCGCTGCCGGTGGAGGACAGCTTCGACATCTCCCTGAAGGTGTTGATTACCGGCATGAAGGAATTGGAGGTGAAATAGACGATATTTAATTCCAAAGCCTGGTATCAACCAGTCCGCCGAAAAAGTATTTCTACCGTCTTGTTGGTTAAGGGAGGCCTGCACAAGGCGGCTGTATTTTAAAAGAAAAGAAAAGGGGGTTGCACGATGCAATCTATTCGAATTGTTGAGATTCCAAAAATGAAAGCGGTTTTTTCAGGTCCTCTTTCCTCAAAAGAAAAAACAGAGAAATTCATTGAGTGGTTCAGCGCTTTTCACGCATCCTTGAACTGCGAATTGTTCCCACGAGACTTTATGTGGTATAACGAAAGGCTTAACGTTCAGGAATGGTTCTATGCTTTGCCGTCAAACTGCAATTTGTCACAGATCACGGAGTATGAAATCGTTGATTTGCCTTCTGGCCTCTATGCGGTTGCCTCTTGCCTGGACGCGGATTTAGATGCCGCAAAAGATTGGCTGAGTACCAGGGCGCAAATTATCGAGTGGGTCAATGCGGATGAGAGATTTGACTTATACCTCAATGGCGAGGGTAAGGCGGAAAGATATCCCATGTTCCATATCGTTTCTCCTGGATGGATGATGCCGATGGGGATTTCTATCGAGGACTTATATGTACCGATTGTGAAAAAGGAATAGACAATTCCGATACCGAAAACAATGTCAAGCGAAGGTGGAACGAAAGGATAGGGGTAGTCAATGGAACTATTTGAGGCACCCATTCAAAAGGACGACGCAGGCAGACTAATTTTTTTTGAAATTCCGTTCAACGCAAAGGAACGGTTTTGTAAACCGAAGGGCACGATCTATGTCAGCGGAACGATCAATGGCGCCAACTACCGCGGCAAACTATTATCCCGCGGCGGCGGGAAATTTCTGATGGTTTTAGATAAAGCGTTACAAAAATCCATTGGATTTGACGGACAGACCATGAACGCGCAGATCACCATGTCCCCCGAAGAGCTGGAGCCTGCCGGTCAGAAACAGGAGGAGCCTGTCTCCGTCAGCAGCGGGATGGATGTACTGACCGCAATCAAAACGCGGCAAAGCATACGAAAATTCACCTCCAGGCCAGTGGGGGAAGAATTGGTTACGGCAATGCTTTGCTGTGGAATGTATGCTCCTACGGCAAAAAATAAGCGGCCTTATCATTTCATCGTGATAAGAAACAGACAGCTTCTGGCAGAACTTGCCTCACAGAACCCACAGGCGGCTATGCTTGCGGATGCCGCGGGCGCCATCGTCGTCTGTGGCGATAAAAATGTAGAAGGAATGAAAGAGTTTCTGTATGCGGACTGCGCTGCTGCCACGCAGAATATCCTGCTCGCTATTCATGGCTTGGGCCTCGGAGGCGTTTGGTGTGGAGTTGTGTCAAACTCTGACTGGCGCAAGCTGATGATCGCCGTGTTGGAGCTGCCTTCCAAGCTGGAGCCTGTTTCGGTGATCGCATTCGGCTGGCCGGATGAGGAAAAGGAATTATGCCACCGCTGGGAACTGGGGAAGATCCACTATGATAAGTGGTAACGATTTGCAGGAAAACGGCCTTTCCGCTGACGGAGGAAAAACGACGAAGTGGTTGGAAATAAAAAAAGTGGTCATGAAATCAAGATACATCATTGGCGGCTTGATATTGGCGAGTATCCCGCGAGAATTGGAACAGTCCCGCTTTATATTAAGTTTAGAGGAACAGGCAGTTTGGCATGGGCTGGCAACCGGTATCTTTTTAGCAATGAGAATCATCGGTGTTTGTATCTTTGCCTATGGAATCGCATATTTTGCCGAAAAAACCGCGATTGTGAAGGATGGAGAGAAGACTGAAAAGGATGATTGACACAAAGTAGATGCGCCTTCATGGTATAGGACGCTTTAGGCGGATAAGGCGTACTTGACAAAACGTGAATTTGAGGGGGAAATGCAAATGCCTGAAAGACCATCTTTAGATAAACAATTAGACAGCAAAACATTTCGTGATTTTTATTATCTCAAAGAGGAATTGATCGGCTTTTGTAGAAAAAATGGCTTGCCTACCGCTGGTGGCAAATTAGAAATAACGGAGCGGGTTGCTTGTTTTCTCGAAACAGGCAGGGTATTATCTGCCGGGACAGCAAAGAAAAAGATTACAACTATTTCTTCTATTACCGAAGATACGAAAATTGAAGCTAATTTTGTCTGTTCTGAACGTCATAGAGCCTTTTTCAAAAAGTATATTGGAAACAGCTTTTCTTTTAATGTGGCTTTTCAAAAATGGTTAAAGAGTAATCCTGGAAAAACCTACAAGGAAGCAATCAGTGCCTATTACAAGATTCTTGAAGATAAGAGAAAAGGAAAATCGCAAATTGACAAGCAGTTTGAGTACAACACCTATATCCGAGATTTCTTTGCCGATAATCAGGGGAAATCTTTGGAGCAAGCGATAAAGTGTTGGAAATACAAAAAGCGATTGCAGGGGCATAATCGTTATGAACGTTCAGACCTTGTAGCATTAACATAATCTTCAGATTTATCTGGCTGATTTTAGTACGCCTTATTGGCAAAAGACGCCATTGGTGGATTAGCCGCTGCTGGCCACCGATAGGAAGGAATGGGAGGGCAAATAGATGACGCCAAACTTCATAAACCAGTACCACCCGCTGACTGCCCGGCCATTCCGCCGAAACAGAACCTATGAGGAACAAATCCCCTGTAAACCGCTGCGGCCCTATGTGTCCTGCTTCTGGTCGTCGGAAGGCATAGAAAAAAGCGGCGCCGACGGGCTGATCCGGGTGATCCCGGATACCTGCATGGACATCATTATCGAAATCAACTACACGAAACAGATCATCCAAAGCTGCCTGTGCGGAATTCAGGATTATGCCGTCATGATGGAACAGGGAAAAGAGAAAGAGGAAACCGTCCGCTTCGCGGTTCGCTTTCCCTTTTGGGCGGTGCGACGGTTCCTGACGCTGGATATGGGCGCTTTATATAATCAGGTTTTAGATTTGGAACTGTTGATTCCAGGGTGCAATTCTAAGTTTGAAGAACTGTTCTACTGCCACTCCTTTGAAGAGCGGATTACATGGATGGAGGCTTACCTTCTGGGCATTTTTAACCCGGAAGGATATGATCCGAACCTGTTTAACTCCATCGAATACCTGCTGCGGTCAAGGGGGCGCGCTCCGGTCAGGGATATCTGCGGATACAGCACCGTAAGCCAGCGTCAGATGCAGCGGCTGTTCAACCAGGAGTTTGGCCTGTCTATCAAGCGGACGGCCAGCCTGGTCCGTTATCAGAATGTGTGGCGGGAGGTCATCCTGCAGGAGCATTTCAACGTACAGAAGGCCGTGGGCAGATACGGGTACGCGGACCAAGCCCATCTGCTGAACGATTTTAAGCGGTTCCACGGTTTGTGGCCATCCCAGGCGAAGCTGGAAGCGCTGGAGCGCAGATGATCCCTGTCGCTTTTTTTCAATACAGAGTTATGGATTTATGCTATGGTAATGGGGAAATCACCAAATCCCATAGAGCCCGCCCCGTTCATAGAGCGGGAGCGCCGGCTTGGAAAGGCAGAAAGATGGAAGTTAATCTGAAACAATTAGAGAACACTCTGAATCAGGCCGAAGTCATTTACCTATCCACAAGTAAGCAGGATGTCGTCTCGTCAAGGCCCGTCAGCCCGCTGAATATTGGCCTTCGGTTATTTGTCAGAACATCAGCCGCTACCAGAAAAGCAAAAGAGATGACGGCCAATCCCAATATCGCGGTTTGTGCCGGCAATTTCTACTTTACCGGAAAAGCCAAGCCGTTGGGCTCCGTATACGACGATGGGAATGCGCAAGTGAAAGCGGCTTATATGGAGCGTTACCCGGATTCTTTCGGAAAGGAAGATGAATTTATCCAGTCTGACGAAGTGTTCTTTGAGCTGACGATTGAGAACGTATCGGAATGGATTTTTGCGGGTGGCAATCCCACCGGCTTTGCGGAGCAGCACTTTTGTCCGGAAAGATTAGGACAGCAAGAGTAATTTGCCCCCGTCTGGATGTACTGCCGAGTGCGAGAAGATGCTGAAAGGAACGGGTTAGCAAAAAAAGTCGAGAAGAAGTTTTCCTATTGGAGTAAGATAATGCTACAGAGGAGGTGAGCAAGTGGAGGATCATATTGAGGCTGTCCAGCGGATGCAGGACTACATTGAGGAGCATCTGACGGGAAAAATTACATTGTCAAAGCTGGCGGAGATATCGTTTTTTTCGCCGTGGTATTCCTATCGCCTGTTTGTGCAGCACGTTGGCATGACACCGGCCGATTATATACGGCGGCTGCGTTTATCTAAGTCCGCGCTCAGGCTGCGGGATGAACCTTGTAAAATCATTGACATTGCGTTAAAGCTTGGGTTTGGCAGCGTGGACGGCTACCAGAGGGCGTTCTTTCGTGAGTTCGGCTGCAATCCACGGGAGTATGCGAAAAGCCCAATTCCTCTCTACCTGTTCACACCCTATGGAGTCAAATATCGAATGCCAAGAAAGGAGAACCAAATGAAAACAGTTAGAAATGTATTTATTCAGGTCATCGAAAAGCCACAGAGGAAGGTGCTCATCAAACGCGGAATAAAGGCTGCCGACTACTTTACCTATTGTGAGGAGGTCGATTGTGATGTTTGGGGGCTGCTCACCAGCATTCCGTCCATCCAAGGCGAGCCTGTCTGCCTATGGCTGCCAAAAGCGTATATCACGCCCGGTACCTCGGAGTATGTACAGGGTGTGGAAGTGGCTATGAGCTATGACGGAACGGTGCCGGAGGGGTTTGATGTGATTGAACTGCCCGCCGCAAAATACCTCATGTTTAAGGGCGAGCCTTTTGCTGAGGAGGATTATTGCGAAGCCATCGAGGAAGTGCAGTCGTCCATTGCAAAATACGACCCCGCCATCATTGAAGCACAGTGGGATGCCAGCAACCCCCGCATTCAGTTGGAACCGATTGGGACCAGAGGGTATATTGAACTGATACCAATTAAGTAATTTCGCAAAACAAGGCAGCTGATCCCAGCTGCCTTGTGCTTACGTCTGCATCACCTGCCAAATAAATGGAACTGTCAGGGCAATATGTAGACTGGGTGGCGGCTATTTTGCCTCTGCCCTCAACTGCATTTTGAAGGATTTAGCGGAGCCGTTTTATGGAGGGATTTTGATGTACGAGAGAATGCTGAACAAACAAGAAGAACCGACCATGGCGGAAATGACCGCGCACTGCAAAGACTGCGCGGAGCTGTTTACGCGGCTCAATGCGTGGCTGACAGAAGAATATGGCACGGACCAATCCATTACGTTCCCCTATGGGAACGGGTACGGCTGGGGAGTCGCCCACCGGAAAAACAAAAAACTGATCTGTCACGTTTTCGCTGAGGAGAACGCATTTACCGTGATGATGAGATTGTCGGACAAGCAGTTTGCTTCCATCTATGGCAAGGTGCAAACGGGTACGCAGGAGCAGATCGACCATAAGTATCCGTGCGGTGACGGCGGGTGGCTTCACTATCGCATCACATGCAGGGAGCAGCTTGATGATGCTCAAACGCTTTTATCGGTCAAATGCGCATAGGACAAGATCGGTGTTAGGGAAGCTTTCCATGAGGATTTGATTTCGCCCTTGGCGGATAAGGCGCAAAGCGGCAAATAGAAATCGTAGGAGAAATCTTATGAAAATAATAAGTTTAGTATTGTATGTAGTAGCAATCGGTTTTTGTGTTTTGGGATTTATCGGGCATTCCGCGGCATGGGCTGCCGCTGCTTTGAGCTTTTTTGCCGCGACAATGATTATTGTCGGGCAGCAAAAGAATAAGAGAACCAAGGATTAAACCAATCCCCGTTTACCGATCTGATGTTAGTAAAGTGAAATCAAAAATTACAGGAGGAAAGATCATGAAAGAAGAGGTTATGGAGATTTTGAGAGGGCTGGACATCCCTGAGTTTAAGACTCTGGAGGAGCTGTGCGAGCTGCCGGGGGCGTATGTCAATATGGAGAGCGAGCTGCCGGATGGCACTACCGGCAAATTGCTGGACGACAGCAAGACTTACCTGTGCTGCCAGGTTCCTATCAGCGAAACGGAATGCTACGGCGTGGCCGCTGATGAAAAGCAGATTGTCATCTACCGCTATAAAAACGACGATTCCGAGAGCAAGGTTATTAGGATCATTGCTCTGTAAATGGATAGATAGATTAGTACGTGGTTATTGGCACTTGATCTGTTTCACTACGTCTTCTTGGGAGTAGGCAGTTTTGGCGGATAAGGCGCACTTGACAAATCGGGTTTTGTATCTTAACTAAAAGGAGGGGATTATCATGTCATTTTTTCCGCCAATTCCGCTTATAAGGAAAAAACATATCCTCCATTGTCTAAGAAAATGCGGTGCTATTTCTAAAGAAACCGCAAAAACACTTTCCGAGGCAGGAGTAATCAATCCCAATGCATTTAAGGCGATTACAGAGAAAATAGTGAAAAATCATGAATTAGGAAGAACTGAAGATAATAAATATTATCTTTTATAAACAGCATAATTCGGAGTGTATCGAGTTGTTTAAGTACGCCTTCTTGGGGGAGACAAATCGATTTGAAGGAGATTTACATGAAAAAATATGAGTACAAATTCGTGGAGATACCGAGAATCGGTGGTCTTAAAGTGAAGTCGAGCGATACGTTTGAAGAATGTAAAAGGACAATCATATCTGAAGCGGAGCAGGGGTGGCGATTAAAGCAAATCGTAACGCCGTTTGATGAAAAGTCAGGAGTGTTTGCTTCCAAATGTTATCAAGTTGTTTTTGAGAGGGAAATATGAATTCCCATGTGGAGGGCCGATCTAAGTACGCCTTGTTTGCATAGGAGGCTTTAGGCGGATAAGGCGACCTATGCCAATTCCATATGGCGGATAGAAAGGTGTAGCAAAAATGTGTATAGACGAACAGTCAAAAATAAATCTAAACGGCGTGCCGCAGTTTATTTCCATACGCGCCGAAAAAGAAAACGCTCCATTGCTGATTTATCTGCATGGCGGCCCCGGCGACGCCGCGCTTCCTTTGGTAATGAAGTACAACAAAATGTTGGAACAGCAGTTCACGGTTGTTGTATGGGAGCAGCGCGGCGCGGGAAAATCCTATTATCAATTTGACGGACCCGTTACAATCGACGTTTTTCTGAATGACCTCCACACCCTTGTGAAATACCTGCTTTCCCGGTTTCATCAAAACTCGCTGTATTTGATCGGTCATTCCTGGGGGAGCATTTTGGGGCTGCGCTTTGTCCAGGCATATCCGGAATTGGTGCGCGCTTACATTGGCTGTGGGCAAGTCGTCAATATGAGAAAATCCAGCAAAACAGCCTATGAGTACGCGCTGGAACACGCCGATAAAAAGAGCCTGGAAAGATTGAGAGGGATCGACTGCTCCTATCAGGCGGACAGCTGGCTGAACGACCTGCTTTTTGTGACAAGGCAGGTGGTCAAGCATAAAGGTTCTCTCTATGGGCGAACGAATTACAATGATTTGGTCTTTCCTTTTCTGTTCTCCCGGTATTACTCGCTGCCCGATCTGATTCGGCGTCAGAAGGGCAGTCTGCAAGCCATTCAATGCCTGTGGCAGGAAGTCATGCAAACAGACTTTGAACCCCAAACACAATATGGCGCTCCCATCATATTGATCGAGGGCAGATATGACAGTCATGTGTCCTCTGCGCTGGCAAAGGAATACTTTGACCGGATTGAAACGGAAAAGCGGTTTTATTGGTTTGAGAAATCCTGCCATTTTCCCCAATGGAGCGAAAGCGAAAGGTTTAATAAGCTGATGTGTGATTTGCTTGCATAACGGCAAATGATTTCGTGTGCCTGAGCGATACAAGGCGCACCAACGAATTGATCTATGAAAGCGAGTATGAATATGAACCATGAGGAATTTCATAGCTTTGTTGCTGCTACGCAAGAAAATATCTGCCAGATCACCGCGCTGAAAAACGGCGTTACGCGCATCAACGACACCTGGCACGATTACAAAACCACCGACACGGTAAACATCATGTCGGCCACAAAGAGCGTTGCCTCCCTGCTGATCGGAATCGCGCTCGACAAATGCTTCATCAAAAGCATCGATCAGCCGGTATTGGATTTTTTCCCGGACTACACCATCAAGCGCGGAGAAAAGACCATACAGCAGGTGACGATCCGGCACCTGCTGACCATGACCGCGCCGTATAAATACAGGTCGGAGCCATGGACAAGGGTTTGCTCCAGCGATGATTGGACGGTCGCGGCCCTTGACCTTCTCGGCGGCAGGGCCGGGCTTACCGGGCAGTTCAAGTATTCCACGCTGGGCATCCATATTCTGACTGGAATCCTTGCAAAAACCTCCGGATTGTCCACCGTTGATTTTGCGAACCGGTATCTGTTTATCCCGCTGGGGATTGCGCCGCGCACGAATTATTATGCCGAGACGGCAGAGGAACACAAGGCATTTACCATGTCAAAGAAGCCCCACGGCAACATCTGGTTTGTCGATCCCAAAGGCGTCGGCGCGGCGGGTTACGGCCTTTGTATGTCCGCTGAAGAAATGGCGAAGATTGGCCAGATGTGCCTTGACGGTGGAACATATGGCGGAAGTCGCATCGTTTCGTCTGAATGGATCGCGGAAAGCACCCAACCGCGCATTCAGTGCGACGGCAATTTCAGAGATATGCTGTATGGCTATCTGTGGTGGGTCATTGATGAGAAGAAACATATCTATGCCGCCATCGGAAACAGCGGCAATGTGATCTATGTGAACCCGGAAAAGGCAACCGTAGTTGCCGTTGCGGGAACCTTCAAACCGACTGTCTTTGACAGGATTGATTTTATACAGGAGCATATCGAGCCGCTTTTAGATGCGCCCGTATAACCTCAAAAAGATGACGGTCCGCCTTTGGCGGAGACGGTGTAACAACAACTCTTAACTTACGGAGGAAAGGACTATGAATAAAGGCAACCATTTTATTGTGATATGTATGTTTGTAGGTATGCTGCTCGGGCTGGCCATCGGCTTTGTGGTAGGTATTTCTCAAGGTAACATAGGGATCCCGATGTGTTTTGGCCTTGTTTTTGGAATGATAATCGGAATTGCCATAGGAACAGTCATCAAGAAATTCAAAGATAAAGAATGAGGTTTTTCCCGTTTACCGATCTGATGTTAGTGAATTGAAATCAAAAATTACAGGAGGAAAGATCATGAAAGAAAAGGTTATGGAGATTTTGAAAGGGCTGGACGTCCCTGAGTTTAAGACCCTGGAGGATCTGTGCGAGCTGCCGGGGGCGTATGTCAACATGGAGAGCGAGCTGCCGGATGGAACCACCGGCAAATTACTGGACGACAGCAAGACTTACCTGTGCTGCCAGGTTCCCATCAGCGAAACGGAATGCTACGGCGTGGCCGCTGATGAAAAGCAGATCGCCATCTACCGCTATAAAAACGACGATTCTGAGAGCAAGGTTATTAAAATCATTGCCTTGTAAATAGACGAGTGGCCCAGGTGGATAAGATGCGGAAAAATGGATTGCTGATACATTTGGATCAACTGCATACGACGGAATTGGGGGCTGTGCGTATCAAACGGAATCTCTCTTTAGATACCGATGACGTGGTGGAATGGTGCAAAAGGAAAATCGGCTCCCCCGATGCCGTCATCAAAAGAAGCGGAAAAAACTGGTATGTAACAATCGAGGGCTGTACCATCACGATCAATGCCTATAGCTATACCATTATCACAGCCCACAGGGAAAAAGTGGCTAACATAAGGAGGACAAGTACATGATGCGCGATGCTGAAAAAACGATCGGGAATTTGATTGAAAAGCAAGGGGTTTCCTTTATCGCCTCCATCTCAGAGGACGGCTTTCCCAATATGAAAGCGATGCTGCCGCCCCGCAAGCGGGTGGACATCCGGGAATTCTATTTTACGACGAATACATCTTCCATGCGGGTGGCGCAATACAGAAAAAATCCAAAGGCCAGCATTTACTTTTGCGACAAACGCTTCTTCCGGGGCGTGATGCTGATCGGCCATATGGAAGTGTTGGAGGATTCCGCCAGCAAGGAGATGATCTGGCGGGAGGGCGACACCATGTATTACCCCGGTGGGGTGACTGACCCGGATTATTGCGTTTTGAAGTTTGTGGCGGAGAGCGGCCGCTATTACGCGAAATTCCATTCCGAATCCTTTGAGGTGGGTGAAGCGGCCGCCCAAGTGTGAGGTAAGCAAAAAAGGTCAGGTGAGAGAAGTGAAACGCTGCATTGTGATCGCCGGAATAGCATTCAAATAAACCAAACGACAACAGGAGGTATTATGATGTCTATTCCGGCAAAAAAGATTTATCCGCGCTCAGGGGACAAGCAGACGGTCTACCTTGACGCCGTGGTCAAAGACCCCAGCATCTCGGTGGGCGCTTACACCATGTACAACGATTTTGTGAACGATCCTGTGGATTTTGAGAAGAACAATGTCCTCTACCACTACCCCATCAACGGGGACAGACTGGTGATCGGGAAGTTCTGCTCCATCGCCTGCGGTGCAAAGTTCATTTTTACCAGCGCGAACCACACGCTGACTTCCCTGTCCACCTACCCGTTCCCACTGTTTTACGAGGAATGGGATACCCCGATCTCAGAGGTGGCCACAGCATGGGATAACAAAGGGGATATTGTGGTTGGCAGCGATGTTTGGATCGGGTACGAGGCGGTGGTCCTGTCCGGCGTCCATATCGGCGACGGCGCGATCATCGGCACGAGGGCCGTCGTCACCAGGGATGTGGAGCCATACACCATCGTGGGCGGCGTACCGGCGGGGCCTATCCGGAAGCGATATGACCCGGAGACCATTCGGGAGCTGGAGGCCCTGCGCTGGTGGGATCTGCCCTTCCCGCAGCTCAAACAGCTTTTGCCCTTCATCAAGGGGGGAGACGCTGCGGCGCTGATTGAAGCTTACAGGCAGCTATAATGCCGCATAGCGGTTTTGTGCTTGACGGATTAGATGCGCCGACGGAAAAATGTTACTCTACTTGGCCTAAACGAATGGAATACCTGACTAAACTTCAGGTCGGTTGAGTCTATATCAGGATATATGCCACCATGCAATCATCCCTAAAAAATATATGGAGGAATGAAACTATGAAAAAGACACTTGGTATGATGATTGCGGAGCTCAGAAAAGAACAGGGCATGACGCAGCTGGAATTAGCTGAAAAAATGGGAGTGACCGATAAGGCCGTATCGAAATGGGAAAGGGACTTGTCCTATCCCGACATTAACTCATTGCCCAATTTGGCGGCATTGCTGGATGTTTCCGTAGATGAACTGATGCAATTCAAGAAGGGAGCATCCGACCCCCAAAAGAGTCAGAAGGAAATTCGTGGCGGGGCTGCCAGTACCAGCCAAAGTATGAAGGACATTGATCGGATTTAGAAACGCCAAACAGCCGTTTTTCATCTCCGGCCGTTTTCAAAAACGGACCCTCTTTAGAAAGTGGTGAGAGTATCTTGCGTCAAAACGGCCGCAGCGCCATAGAAACGACCGGAGGCGCAAATAAACGGCCGGAGCTTCGACAACCGCCGTTTTTCTCACGGATTCTCTCACAATCGCGGGTGCCGCGGACTGAAAAAATATTTTTTCAATCCCGCAAACACAAAACCAGCCTGTCATACACTGTGTATGACAGAACTTCAAAAAGAAAGTTGAACAAACGGCCCGCACCGGCTCCCGTAAGGGAACGTGTGCAGGCCGTTCTTACGTTTCAGAAACGGTTTGTTCCGCTATGCTCTGAGTCTATTAGGGGATTTTGCCGCGGAAAAAAAGCTATTTCTCACCCATCCTTTTCCATCCGTTTCATAAATCCTTTCAATCTCCCGCATATTCAAGATGTCAGCATAAGGAAGAAGGGAGTGAAACGTGACGCTGTGCGTTCGCGCAGAAAGAAATCAGATGGAAAGGAGGGTATAACTTTATGAAGAAGTCAAATAACACAGCGCCTTACGTCCGTGAGGACACGCTGCTTAAAACCGTGGAGCAGATGAGCCGCATCAGCGGCATTGGGGAAAACAAGCTGCGCCAGCTGATCGAGGACCAGCAAATTGAGTATGTCGAGAATGGAAACCGAAAGCTGCTGGTGGAAGCCGCGATTTGGGATTGGTACGAGCGGAATAAAATCCGTGTGGAAAAGGAGGCGGAAGTTTGAAAGATCAATCTTTCAAACTGGGAGTTTTGTCCTTTCACGTCTGAAGGACGCGAATTTGGCTTCGCCAAACCGGACACAACATCCCGTCTCGCGGAGAAAGGGAGGTTATAGTTCATGTCGGTATCGACGAGACAGGTAAAAAATAAGAGAGATGGAAACGGCGCCCTGACGGGCAAGGCGGGCGTGGTGTATGACGTCAACGTGAAATACCAGCAACAGGGAAAATGGAAAACCCATGTGAAGAAAGGCTTTGCCACAAAGAAGGAGGCTGTCCAGTATGAGGCGGAGATGCGCACGAAGCTGGCAAGTCCGTCCTATTCGCCCATTGACATGGCTAAAGGGAAACAAAGTGTTCAGGAGTACATGGAGACCTGGGTAGAGCAGCATGGCAAGGCAAACCTGCGCCCCAGCACCTTTGACGGCTACAAGAGCTATATCCGCAACCACATTGTGCCCCATATCGGCTATGTGCAGCTGCGGGCGCTCACCCCGGCTATGCTGGACGAGATGTTTCAGAAGCTGTTTGACGAGGGACTGTCCCAGAGTTCTGTCCGCTACACCCAGCGCATCTTAAGCGTGGCGCTGGAGGCTGCGAGGAAATACCGTTACATCGACCACAATCCGGCCCGGGACATTTTAACGAAGTTTGGCAAACAGGGAAAAACGCCCGACCCGTACACCATCCCGCAGATGCAGCGGCTGTTTGGCCTGCTTACCGGTACGGAATGGGAAATGATTGTCATGCTGGCGGGCATGTACGGCATGAGGATGAGCGAGATTCTGGGCCTGAGATGGCGCAATGTGGATTTGGGAAAAGGATGCTTCTCCGTGGTGGAACAGCTCCCCTTTAAGCTGCCGGCGGGGACTACGGAGGTCAGTGAAATGGCGCCCGTGAAAGGCAAAGGGGCCGACGGTTCCGGCGAGCGGACGCTGCCCATCACTGAGGTGGCGAGAGACTTTTTTGAAAGGCAGCTGGAGCTTCAGGAACGCCAGCGGAGGCTGGCGAGGAACGGCGGCGGAGACTACTACGAAAACGACCTGGTCAACGCGAAACCCAACGGCGCGCCAAACCGCCGGGACAGCATATCCTCAAATTTTGCCCAGCTGATCCGGCGCCTGGACTTACCCCATCTCCGATTCCACGACCTGCGCCATTCGGCGGCGACCAACATGCACCAGCTGACCGGTGATTTCTACACCGTGGGCATGATCCTGGGCCACAGCCTAAAGGGCACGGGTCTCCAACTTGGGATTTCTACCAACTTAGATGCCGTAACCGCGCAGTATGTGGATGTGCGGCTGGAGCGAAAGAAGTTCGTGCTGGACGCCTACCACAACGCGCTGTTCCCAAAAGAAGACGACGATGAAAACATTGAGAAATAGATGAGTACAGAATGAATATTCCCGGATGGCTTTGGCAACTTACAAGCTCTGTTACCACTTCTTATCACCAAAATGTCACCAGAAAACCCAGCCAGAATGCATAGGATGAATGAAGAGAGAAAAAACGTGGTGACATTGTCACCACGTTTTTGTCACCATTTCAATGAAATCCTGAGAATTGAATGAAAGAAGGCAAAGAGAAAACCCGCGCAAACCTAGTGTTTGTGCGGGTTTTTGGCGGAAGCGGTGGGATTCGAACCCACGAGCCCGTGAGGACTACCTGATTTCGAGTCAGGCTCGTTATGACCACTTCGATACGCTTCCGTATTCAATTTTGGGGTGGAACTGCACCGAAAAAATGTGATTTCGAGTGCGGCTCGTTATGACCACTTCGATAACTCTCCGTGTATTTATCTTCAACATCAGCTCAAAAATCAACCTCGGAAAAAGGAGAGAACTGATGGAGAGAAATCCAAGCACACAGCCCAATCATCAAGGCATTAAAAGCCTGTAAATCAACGGTTTCCGCAAAGGAAGCTAGCAACGAGGTCACTCGATTTCGAATCCGGACCCTTCAGTCACTTGGGTACATCTCCATATATGTGATGGCCTTTACGCCGTCCGATTCATTATATGACATTTAACGTCAAAAACGCAACGGATGGAACCATGGGCGGATACAGCAAAGCATTTGATTCTAGTCTGCATAAGAAGCGGCGAGAAACCAAGGCTTTACCGATTTTAAAAGGATCTCAAGTATCGTGATCTTTGAATAACGCGCTGTTATGACCGCTTGACACTAATCCTTTTTGACGCAAAACTTAGCCGAGCTTTATAAAATATAAAAACAACTGAAATTCAGCATCCAGAGCATTATAGCATTGTTTTATTGTATAATCAAGCATTGTTTTAGTTATTTAGGTCAACCTGAATCATCGAGGCCATCCGCAGCGGAAGGGGCGAATAGTTCGCATATCTGTTTGCCATATTTCAAGTATGCATGCTATAATCAAAATATATATGTATAGGAGGCTATATCATTGCCAAACTCGTTGTTAATCACTGTGGTTGCGGCTATCACCGCTATATTATGCGTATGCATATCAATTATAATGAAGAGGAATAAAACGCCTTTTGCCCGAATTATATCCATGATATTGTTTTTCGCGGGTTTATTTTCAGCATGGCTTATAAAGCTGAATTATGAGGCCGCCGCCGTATCGGTTTATATGCCCTTTTACAAGGTTTTTGAAATATCGGAATATGGCTATACGGCTGTTCTCAACGATCTTTTAAGATATGCGGGTCCCTTCGCTGTAGCGGGATTCTTCTATATGGCTGCATTTCCGGGAATTGGAGTTATCGGCTCGCTGATAACCGGAATAATAGTATCTCTGCTCTTTAACCTTAAGCAGATCATTACAGGCCAGCCATTCATAACCGATGAATATCTGCTTGCAGGAATTGGAATGGCGGTTGGAACAGGGCTGTATGTAATAATATCCAGGCTGATTCAAAAAACTTCGGTTTTTAAAAGTTTGAGGGTACAGGTTCCAAATAAGGGTAAGGGGATTGCCGCCTGGATAATTTGTTCCGTGGTCTATTTAGGCATCGCCATAATTTTAATCGTCGATTTCGGCAAAGGATATGCGGACCTTTCGCTGTTTAAAAGCGATGTGCCTTTGCCCGACGACATAACCCTGTCCATAGAACTTGACAAGAGCGGATCCATAGAGGAAGTATACGCTTATTACGCACGATCTACCGTTGAAGCTGTAGGAGAACTGCGCGACGTATTGATGCCAGATGGTACGATAAGCTATGCAGACGGAGGCGGTTATACGGTGACGGATGAACGCGCGTCATTGTCGTATGCAGCTGACCATAGCTGGGTGTATACGTTAAACCTTATATCGGATAATTCTCAAAATATCAGCGCGCAGCAGGCGGACGAGCTTGTCAGAACGTTCTTTGAAAACAATGATTTGCTTACTACCGAATTGTATAAGCAAACCGATTGTATTGAGGCTGAAAGCGATGACGGGTCCCCCGGAGGGTACGATATGTATTATATGACGGCCTTTGATGGCGCTCCTATACTGAACAACAACAGATTAACCGTCAGCGTAAGGGGAGATGAAATTACCAGAATACGCAAGGATGGCCCTGACCTGGTGCTTGAGGCCAAAAAGCACATAATATCTCAAAATGAGGCATATTCAAGGCTGATAAAGGGCGGGGGAGCTTATACGCTGTTTTCAGAGGCAGCGTCCGCAGAATTTACCGACTGCGATCTGGGCTATATGGTCAACAGTCAGGGTTATTATCTGCCGGTATGGCATTTTACGGCTAACGCGGTACTATCAGACGGCAGCAAGGCCGAGTTTGAGGCATATGTCCCAGCGTTAAAATAATGTCTGAAGAAGAAACGAAGCGATTCCAATCCATGAACGGATTGGAATCGCAATAATTAACCTAAGCTTTTAACTTAGCTCAAACATACCCATATACAACTGATAATATTTCCCATGCTGTTTTAGCAAGTCTTCATGGTCGCCGCGCTCTATTATGCGCCCGTTTTCCAAAACCATAATTGCGTTTGAGTTCCTAACCGTGGACAGCCTGTGGGCTATAACAAATACGGTTCGTCCGGCCATAAGTCTATCCATGCCCTTTTCAATCAACGATTCGGTACGCGTATCTATTGAACTGGTCGCTTCATCGAGAATGAGAACAGGCGGGTCCGCCACGGCGGCCCTTGCTATTGCGATCAGCTGCCTTTGTCCCTGGCTTAGATTTGCGCCGTCAGCCGTAAGCACCGTATCATACCCGTGGGGAAGGTGGCTGATAAAATAGTGGGCGTTTGCCAGCTTTGCCGCCGCAATCACTTCTTCATCCGCTGCGTCAAGTTTTCCATAGCGTATGTTTTCCATAACAGTGCCGGTAAACAGATGGGTATCCTGCAGCACCATTGCAAGCGAACGCCTTAAATCCGCTTTCCTGATAGTTTTTATAGGTATACCATCATAGGTTATCTCACCTTCCTGTATGTCGTAAAACCTGTTGAGAAGGTTTGTTATTGTTGTCTTGCCGGCTCCTGTGGAACCTACAAACGCTATCTTCTGTCCTGGCTTTGCATATATCGAAACATCATGAAGCACTACTTTTTCCCCATCGTAACTGAAGGTAACGTCCTTTAGCTGCACGCTTCCCTTTATTTCAACGAGGTCAAATCCGCCGGAGGCGTCAGGGACTTTCCATGCCCATATTCCCGTGCGTTCTGAACATTCAGACAGCGTTCCGTTCAGCCCCTCCCTGGCGTTTACAAGCGTTACAACTCCGTCGTCGTCTTCTATAGGGGCGTCAATAAGCTCAAATATGCGCTCGGCTCCCGCGAGGGCGCTCATTGCGGAGTTAAACTGCTGAGACAGCTGGGTTATAGGCATTGAAAACTGCCTGCAATACTGCAAAAACGACGCTATCGAGCCTATATCAAGCATTCCGGCAATGGCCATAAGCCCGCCAATGGCCGCTGACGCCGCATAGTGGAAATGCGACAGGTTGCCCATAATTGGCATAAGTATAGAGGCCCATGTGTTGGCGGAAGCGGTCGCGCTTTCAACTTCCGCGTTCAATACGTCAAAGTCTTCTCTAACCTCTTCTTCATGACAGAAAACCTTGACCACCTTCTGACCCTCTATCATTTCCTCGATATAGCCGTTTACTTCACCCAGCGCTTTCTGACGCCTTCTGAAATAGAACCCGCTCTTTTTCATCAGCACCTTAACTACAAGCATCATTACAGCCAGCATTACTACCGCCAAAAGGGTTAGGATCGGACTGATCACGATCATCATGATAAAAACGCCGGTAACCCGAATTGATGAATTTATAAGCTGAGGAATGCCCTGGCTTAATAGCTCGCGCATAGAGTCTATATCGTTCGTATACCGGCTCATTATTTCACCGTGGGTTCGCTGGTCAAAGAACTTGACCGGCAGTTTCTGCATATGATCGAACATATCCTTGCGAAGCTTCAGCAGCGTTCCCGTGGACACGGTTACCATTATACGCTGATACATATACATTCCTAATACGCCTACCAGATAACCGGCTCCCATAAGCATAAGAATTCCGATAAAACCGCTGAAATCGACGTCCTGTTGGCCAATAAACGGCACTATATATTCGTTTATTATAGGCTTTAAAAGATAGGTTCCCATTATATTTGTACCGGCGAAGAGTACTATGCCGATTACTACGAGCACCATCTTCATCCTGTATCCGGACATGTATGAGAATATTCTCCCGATTGCCGCCTTGGTATTCCTGGGGCGCCGGAATTTGTTTGCGTCGCGTCCGCCAGGGGCCCTATTGGTCTTTTCCATATTACGCCACCCCCTTTTGCTGAGAATTATACACTTCCCTGTATATCTCGTTTGAGCGCATGAGCTCATCATGAGTTCCGACGGCGTTTATCCGACCCTCGTGCATGACAATGATCTTATCCGAATCCATAACCGATGTTATGCGCTGGGCAATAATTATGGTCGTTGTCTTATACAACTTTTCTCTGAAGGCGCTGCGTATCTTGGCGTCCGTCGCTGTATCTACCGCGCTGGTGCTATCATCGAGAATGATAATTTTTGGGTGCTTAAGGAGGGCCCTTGCAATGCAAAGCCGCTGTTTCTGTCCTCCGGACACGTTTACGCCGCCCTGTCCAAGCTCGGTTTCATATTTGTCAGGCATGTTTTCTATGAATTCTTCGGCCTGAGCGGACCGGCATGCCTCCCTTATCGCCTCATCCGTAGCCGATTGATCGCCCCAAAGAAGGTTATCCTTTATCGTTCCTGTAAAAAGCACATTTTTTTGCAGAACCATGGAAACCGCTTCTCGCAGGCTTTCAATGCTATATTCACGTACGTCGTGACCGCCAACGATTACGCTGCCCGAATCTGCGTCGTACAGCCTTGGTATCAGCTGCACCAGCGTCGTTTTAGACGATCCCGTGCCTCCGATGATGCCCACCGTTTCGCCAGCCTGGATTTTAAGGTTTATGTCAATCAGGGTGCTGGTGTCCCTGTCGCCTGAGTAGCTGAACGAAACGTTTCTAAATTCAATGGATCCGTCGGGAACCTTAAGGCCTTTGTCCGCGCTATCGTCGGTTATGTCGATCGGCTCGTCTATCACTTCCAATATACGGTTTGCGGAGGCCTTTGACATCACCAGGTTAACAAATACCATGGTTATCATCATTATCGAGCTCAGTATCTGTGAGATATAGCTTATGAAGCTCATAAGGTCGCCCGTCTGCATAGTTCCCGCTATTATGGCGTTGCCACCGATCCAGCAGGTTGCGATCATGCATATGTAAAGCACCATCTGCGCGATTGGTGAGTTAAGCACCAAAAGCCTTTCGGCCTTAACCTGAGCGTTGGTTACCTCGGTAGCCGAAGCATAAAATTCGCTTGATTCATAGTTCTCCCTCACAAACGCCTTAACTACGCGCATGGAAGTAAGGTTTTCCTGAACCCGCGCGTTCATCCTGTCGTACTTTTTGAGCATTGCCTGAAAGCGGGGGAACGCCATTATGCTTATAACGCCCATTGAAATGGCGAGCGCTGGTATGGCAAATATAAACACAACGCCGGTTTCGCCGCTTACGCTCGTCGCCATTACAGTAGCGCTGACCAGCATCACGGGAGCGCGAACCAGCATTCTGATGCTCATCATGAATGCCTGCTGTATGTTGGTAACATCCGTGGTAAGCCTTGTTATCAGAGAGGCGGTGCTGAACTTATCTACATTTTTGAAGGAGAAATCCTGTACCTTGTAGAACAATCCTTTACGGAGATTCTTAGCAAATCCGGTGCTGGCTACTACCGCCAGGCGCGCGCTTAATACGCCAAAGCCCAGCGAAAACACCGCCAGCCCTACCATTAATAGGCCCCGCTGTATTATGTAGCTTATGTCGCCGTTTGCTATACCGATATTAATTACATCCTTCATTACAAAGGGTATATATACTTCGAGAAGAACCTCAATTACTATGGTTATTGCGGCTAAAACCGATTTGAATCCATATCCCTTAGCATATGGAAGCAGTTTACGTATCATATATCGCATTCCTCCCCGCTCAATTCCTCTTCAATCGCAATGAGCTGCCTTAAATCCAATTCATATGCGCTGTCGTCAGAAATATTAGCAAGCATTCTGTCCAGCATATTAGCAAAAAGCTCAAGCTCATCCTCGGAAAAGCCCTCAAATATGCTTTCGTTTACGCTGTCAAATTTGCTTCTGCTCATTTTGACTAGCTCCATGCCCCTATCCGTAAGGGTGAGCCGGTTGCATCTCAGATTTGTTTCATCCGCTCTTTTGGTCATAAGCCCTGCGTGCTGCATTCGTTTTGTACTAGTTGCTATGGATGCGGGCGTAACGTGAAGGGCTTCAGCTATATCGTTTTGGGTACAGCCGTCATTCTTCATAACATATTCGAGTATTGGCGGCTGCTTAAAATGAAGCCCCAGGCCCTTGAGGGCGCTTCTAAGCCTGATCTTTCTAAGCACCTCCAGACGGCTCATCCTATAGACAACGCATCGGACGCTCCTATCCATTCTCATCCCCCCTTTTAATCATTATCACGTTTAACAATTAACCGTTTAACAGTATAACGATTTATAATTTAACCGTCAACCGTTTTTTTGTATATTAAACTCAGTTTTAGTCCAAATTTAGCGTGGCCGGCTTTCAAGAGACAGTTTTAAACTATTTATATAAAAGCTTTGCTTATTATGCCATTTGTCCCGGTCATACGGGTCGAGGTTTGCGTACCGAACGGAATATATGTTTTTAAAAGACATTTTAATACTGTACTGGCAATATCGGTTGGATAGATGAAAACGGCGCGGTGGACGCCGCGCCGTTTTTAAAAATTACCGGACAATGTACTTTACGGTGTAGGAAGCTCTTTTTTAGCCATCATCGCGTTAACGAACTTAACGGCATTGAGACAATCGTCCATATCCGCCGTTTCTACAGGGGTATGAACATAGCGCGTCGGTATTGAAACGCAGCACGCCGGTATTCCGCCCTTTGTCTTTAGTACGGCTCCAGCATCGGTTCCACCCGCCTTCAGCACCTCGTTCTGAACGGGGATATCGTTCTCCCTGGCTACGTCCTCCATAAATCGGCGGACAAATACCGGAATGATAGATGATGAATCCATAACCTTTATTGTGGGACCGGCGCCAAGCTTCACCGACATGCGCGATGATTTTGGCGTATCTCCTGTAAGCGTAACGTCAAGGTTGATTCCAAAGTCGGGGGAGATGGCATAAGCCGCCGTTGTAGCGCCCCTGAGGCCAACCTCTTCCTGCACGGTAAATACGGCGTATATATCGTGTTCGCTTGCCGCCGTCATGAAACTTTCAGCAACTATGGCGCAGCATACCCTGTCGTCCAGAGCGCCGCACGCAAATCGCTTGCCCATGTCGACAAAGTTGGTGGCGTAAACTGCCACATCGCCGATCTGAACCTTGGCCGCCGCTTGATCGTAGGACTCGGCGCCGATATCAATAAACAAGGTGGATAGGGTGGCTTTATCTATCCCCGCCTTTTCGGTTTCAAAGTATACCACGCCGCGAACGCCATTTTCAAATACAACTTCGCGCGCTGCGCTTACGATGGGGCTGACCCCGCCGACATTGGAGACCCGAAGGAACCCTTTTTCATCTATATCGCATACGATCAGGCCGATCTGGTCCATGTGTGCGCTTAGCATTATTCTCTTGCCGGAAGTGCCGCGCCGGATTGCGATAAGGTTCCCCATTACGTCGTTATAAACCTCATCCGCATAGGGCGCGACATAGGCTTTGATTACGTCGCTTACCGTCTGTTCGCGGCCCGTTGCTCCATAAGCCGCCAGAATCTCTTTCAACATATCTTTAAACATGGTCAATTCTCCTTTTAGGCTATTTATACGTTTTGCACATTGTCCAGCACGCTGTCAAAGCGTTTTTCCGCCAAAAAGCGGTCCGCCAGCATGTAGGCGCTGTTAAAATCGCTTATGGAGGCAACGCATGCCGGCGAGTGTATATATCTGCAGGGTACGGAAATGCCGCCGGTAATTATTCCTCCGTTTGACAGATGGATCCGGCCCGCGTCGGTACCGCCGCGCGTACCCTGGCGTATCTGCCAAGCTATGCCGTTGCGTTTTGCACAATCCGTTAGCTCGCTGAACATCTGGGGTCTAGTGATAGTTCCTCCATCCATAAACGATATGGCGGCGCCCTTTCCAACACGGGTAACCCATGGATGCCCTTGTGTTTCAGGCATATCGTTGGCCGTCGTACCCTCAAGTATAAGCGCAAGCTCCGGCTTTACATTATATGCCGCCGTCCTAGCGCCCCTCAAGCCCAGTTCCTCTTGCACGGTAAATACGCCATAGAAGTCGCAGTCATAGCTGTTTTTCAAAAGCTCCATAACTATGGCGCATCCGGCCCTGTCGTCCAGTGCCTTTGCCTTTATAAGCCCATCGCCGAATTCGCTGAATTCGGTAACAAAAGAAATATAATCTCCCAGCTTGACATATTTTTGAGCGTCGGCCTTGTCCTTGGCGCCGATATCAATATATAACTGCTTATGCTTATAAGCTTTTTCAAATTCGTCGCGGCTCTGGAGGTGGATCGCCTTCGAACCGATAACGCCAGGAACCTTGTCTTTTCCTATAACTACTCTTTTAGAGGGTACGACGCGCGGATCTATTCCCGCGGCGGAATAAGCTATAAGCCCGTCGTCGCGTATGCCGCGAACCATCATGCCAACCTCGTCCATATGGGCACATGCCATTATACGCCTTTTAGCGCCTTTCTTATGCGCATAAAGGTTGCCCATCGCGTCCGTCCATACCTCGTCGGCATATTGAGATACGATATTTTTGATATATCTGCGCACCTGGCCCTCGTCGCCGCTTACGCCGTTTATCTCAGTAAGTTCCTTTAATCGTCCAAGCATAGTTTTTCCTCCCAGTCGGATGTGATGCGGGCTATAAACTCGGAAACCACCTTAGCGGTCTTATCAAGCGTGTCCAGGCTCAATGTCTCCACCGTTGTGTGCATGTATTTTACAGGCGGCGATACTAGGCCCGTAGGGACGCCGCGCCGTGACATCTGTACGAAGTCGGCGTCCGTTCCCGAGAAGCCCATGGCAATTTCGGTTTCTGCCGCGATATTAAGCTCGCTTGCAGCGTCGAACAGCATATCCGCTATCTTTGGGTGTATATTGCCCCCGCGGCAGACGGCTATCTTATCGATTGCGCAGACGTCGAGCGAATCGGCGCCGGGCTGGTCGGCATGGCTTACGTCAAGTATAATAGCCATATCAGGCTCCACGCTGTACGCTCCTACGCCGGCGCCGGGTCCTCCGCATTCCTCCTGCGTTGAGGCGCACAGCACCACCGAGCACTCCAGCTTGCGGCTTGCCAGTATTTCGGCGCATCTGAACATGCACGCGACCAGCGCCCTGTCATCAAGCGTTTTGCCGGCTATCAAATTATTTTTCAGTTTTAACGGCGCTTCAAGAGCAAAGGTGACTATATCGCCGACCCTTACCAGCTCCTTTACGCGTTTGAGGTCAAGTCCGACGTCACAGCAAAGATCATCCATCTTGTATGCCGCGTCGGTTCCGCCCGTTATAAGGTGAGGGGGGACAGCGCCGACTATGCCCTTTAACGTTTCGACTCCGTGGACCACTACTTCGGATCCAGGCAGGACCCTTGGGTCCACTCCGGCCACAGAGCGTATATGGAGCATGCCGTTATCCTCAATATCCGTTACCATCATTCCGATCTCGTCCATATGAGCAATGACCATAACAACCGGCCTGCCGGTTCCGATGCGTGCAAACGTATTGCCGGAAACGTCATGCCACACGTCGTCCGTGAAGCGCCTGAAGTATTCCTCAACCACTCCGGAAACGGCCGTTTCATGGCCGGTTACGCCATTGACGGTGACCAGATCGGATATTGCTTTATACATATCCATCCATCGATTCTCCTTTTCAGCAAGGTTGGGGATATTATATCATGAATCATATAAAAAGGCTATAAATACGGCACACCCTAGGCAGCGGATTTATAGAATGTATGTTTTAACATTTTGTAAACAATGGCTAACCCGCTTGTTTATGAATACAAAAAGCCATTATACTAAATATGGAACGTTTATCGAGCTAATGAAACAAAAATCGACATTCAGGGAGTTAATTAGATGAAACAAAGGTTAACAGGCGTTATCGCGGCTATTTTATTGCTAACAGCAAGTGGCTGCGCTGAAAAAAGCGAGACGAATATCCCATCTGGAAGTGATACAACGCAAAGGCCTTATGACATAGTAATGCCTACATATGCGCCGGTCATGTCCCCCACGGACAATGGCAGCACCCCTGACGCAGGAAAGCACAATCCAATGCAGCCCACCCCGACGCCTGTTGAACTATTGGGTGAAAGTTCAAATACGATTGAATTTAAGTGGGAACTCATGCCGCGGGAAGGCGCGACCATCGTGCTTGGCCAATCGTTCAGCATTGAGGGAAAGATAGTAAGCGGCCAGCCGATAACAAAGGTCCAGCTGATCGTATGGAACGTCAGTGAAAACAGCAAGGAAATCGAGGTGTCCGCCCGACAGAGCGATATGGGCGCCTTAGAATACTCTCTAAACGGATATGAGGGCAGCCTGAACAGCATGGCTTCCTTTTCCAGGCTTAAGAATGGCGATAAGAGGATTGAGCTGATATGTTCAAATGGCGCTGAAACCGACGTAGTACTGTGGAGGGCAAATTTTACCGTAAGTGAATGGGCTACGCTGACCAGGGATAAAATCCATACGACGGGATACGACGCTCTTTATGAGCTTATCGGGGACGACTCATTTCTGTTTAAGTATAAGCTGCGGGAAAAGGCGTCACGCCGAATATATATAGACGACGAATGGTATAACAGGTACATCAGGTCGATTGAGTTTAGCGGTCACAATTTTAAAGTTCATACAGCGGCGTACGACAAATTCAAGGAAGCGTTTGATTATATAAACAGTTCTTGGATATGCATGAGCTATTCCGACGGATCTTCCACAGGTGTTTTTAGTTTATCAGAGATAGTTAAGCCCAACCCAGCGGATGGCGCGTATGTAGCGAGATTTCAGGATGCGTCCATGTCGAAAATCAGTCATCACAGCTTTGGGACGTGTATAGACCTAAATTCTAATATACCCGTCAACCAAATCCGCGTTAATGCTGACGGAGAGGACGAGAACTGGGCTCAGATTAAAAGTGCCGTATCTAAGCTAACATACGAAGGGCTTAAAACCGTGGATGGCAAGGATAACGTATATTGTTTCAGCTATTCGGGAGAGAGGCAGGGGCAGATGCTTGTACCGGACGCTTTGGTTAACTACATTATGCACGAACTGGCGTTTGCGCGGGCTGGTTTTTACTGGGGCGGTTACTTTGGCAGCGGTTCGGACGCCATGCATTTTACCCTTGCTGAAATAAATGATTCACACGTAACCTATCCGGAATGGTCCGACGCCACACCGGATCATGAAAGAATTCAAAAGGTATTTGAATACGCCGGGTGATTTATAAGCCGCAGCGTTAAATATAGTCGCATTATTAAGGCGGGCGCTGCGGATAAAATTCTTCCGCGGCGTCCGCTTATTAAGTACAAAATTCTTTTGACAGGCGGTTCAGATTTCAATCATATGAGCAACCTATTATTTGAAGAATTCCGTTTAAAAACCGGAACTTCTCCAGCAAGTAAAAGGAGTTCATTTATGCGTGGATTTTATGGAAGCGGCGGCAGAAAGGCGTATTTTGAGGGATGGTATATAAAGCAGCAGGCCAAGGATGAAACAATAGCGTTTATTCCGTCGTTTCATGTGGATGAAAAAGGGCGGTGTTTTGCGCATTTGCAGGCGATCACATCGTCCGGTTCCGCGGGGATGGAGTATCCAATCGGGGAGTTCTCAGCCAATCAAGGAAACCTGGATGTAACATTGGGCAAAAACAGGTTTACGGAAAAGGGAATAGAGGTATCCTTCTCGGCGGAAGGAATGAATATAGAAGGATTCCTTGATTTTGGAGAGTGGCATAGGCCCGATACCGATATTATGGGTCCATTTAGGTTTGTGCCGTTTATGCAGTGCAGGCATGGAGTATTCAGCCTCTTTCATGATGTCAGGGGTGTGCTTGAGGTCAACGGAAAACCGGTAGCATTTGAAAACGGACATGGATATATAGAGGCGGACAGGGGGACATCGTTCCCAAACAGCTACATTTGGACTCAATGCGGCTGGAAGGACGGGGGAGATCCGCGCTGCGTCATGCTGTCGATCGCTGAAATACCATTTTTGGCGGGGAGGTTTACAGGCTGTATCGGCAGCGTTTACTGCGAAGGCAGGGAATATAGGTTAGCTACTTATAGGCGCGTTAAGATTGAACGGGCCGGAGCGCTTGGCTGCGAGGTGAGCCAGGGCGAGCTGCGTCTTACAATAGACGTTTTAAATAAAAGGCCTCACGAGCTTCTTGCGCCGAATTCCGGCAAAATGTCAAGAACTATTCATGAAAGCGTTTCATGTAGAGTCAGATATAGATTTAGAATAGGGGAAGTTGAAAAATTCGATTTTATTAGCGACTGCGCAAGCTTTGAACACGTTGAAGGGATTGGCGTATAGAGGATGGGTTTCCATGTCTTGACACGGATTTCAATAAGTGATAATTTAGAAAAGGCATTTATAAGCTGTATTTATTCAGCGTCTTTAATGAATTACAAACTGACAGGCCTGCGCCCGACATTGCGCAGGACCGGGCCGGGTTTTCGGCAGCAATATGCGATTTTATGCGTTTGCGGGACATGGTTTGTTTCGCGGCGTTTTATTTATAGCTTATTGATATCAAAACGGTCCGAATGGGGGATCAGTATTAAAATATGAACGATAAAAAGTTAAAAACAAATGAACGGATTGCATTGAGGGCGTCAATCGACAGCATTGGAGCAAACGTCTTCTTATCGCTGGCAAAGCTATTCGCGGGAATTTTTGCGAAATCAAGCGCGCTTATATCGGACGCCGTACACTCCATAGCGGATGTTTTGGATACGATTATCGTAATAATCGGGATAAAGCTGTCAAGCAAAGCCCCCGATGAAAAACACCAGTACGGACATGAACGGCTTGAATGCGTTGCCGCAATCATACTATCGGTTATATTGTTCGCTACAGGCCTTGGCATAGGCTACGAGGGGGTAGCCAGCATAATTATAGGCGAATATTTGGACAATCCGGCCCCGGGCGTGCTGGCTCTCGTAGTCGCCATACTGTCCATAGCCATAAAGGAATTTATGTATTGGCATATGCGGAGCGCTGCAAAGAGGATAAACTCTGGCGCGATGATGGCGGATGCCTGGCATCAGCGGGCAGACGCGCTTTCATCAGTCGGCAGTCTGATAGGGGTTCTGGGCGCGAGAATGGGAGCCCCAATACTGGATCCTATTATAAGCGTGCTTATCTGCGCTTTCATAATTAAGGCGGCGTTGCATATATTTATGGATGCCGTTAAAAAGATAACGGATGAGGCCTGTGACAAGGAAACTTCAGACGAGATTAGGGCCTTTATTCAAACGCAGAGGGGAGTTTTAGGAATAGACAGTTTAAAAACACGCGTATTTGGCGACAAAATTTACGTTGACGTTGAAATTCTAGCGGATGACCGTATGACGCTTTCGGATGCCCATATTATAGCCGAAGCGGTTCACAGCTCTATAGAAAAGGAGTTTCCGTCGGTTAAACATTGTTCGGTCCAGGTAAATCCATTTAAAGCAGGGAAAGAAGATCGATCCCAGCGGAATGAGGATGGCCAATAAAGCACATAAGGATGCATTGATCTAGGTATTCATAATGCGTCTAAAAGGCGCCGGAGGCGCCTTTTAGACTGTCAAAAGCCCCAGGGATCGTCAGGCGCCGCAGCCCTTGGCTTTAATTCCGGCTCTGACGGCATGCGCGTAAGAACGGATGAAAACCGTGTAGTTTTCGTGCTTTGCGGGTGTTGCCTCCGGCGGCTTTGTTATTTGTCAAGCTATGTAGTACGCTTTATACCAACAGAATGAGGCTAAATCGGCCTGTAAAATGGAACCTAACACTTTGTCAGTTTACTAGACTAACGATTAAAACCACAATACCGGCTCCTGCAAAAAAGATACCGCCAATTCTCATAAGGGCCAAGTATAATTCCGTCGGTTCTCCATTTTTAACAGTTAACATGTGCTCTATTCTCCAAAGAATTTCTGGCTTAATAAGCATGGCTAATCCAAGCACAATTAGTAAAATAACCCATATATAGTCCATATGCACCCCACAAAATCGAATTTTTCGAATACGCCTTATTTGCTAAAATCGCATTTATTACTGATAAAATTGTACCATGCAGGTCATACACTGGCAAGGCTATTTTCTCTTGCCCGCTGCGGCACATAGCTTTTCACCAGTTCAGATTTTCGGGCTGCTGGGTCCGAGTTCTTTTCATCATCTGTCAGCTTTTTATGTCGAAGTTTCGCCTATTTGCAGAAACCCAAAAGTAGTTGTTCCGCCCGACTGCTCTTGAAGCTCGACGCTTCTTCCAAATCCCGTTTGGTTCGTCCACAATGGTATTCTTCTGTGCGCTGTTACTCCTGCTCCTACGGGCTTCATGTATATCCTCCATGATAACGTCTATATCTAATGTGCCTGGCTGCTGAGATAATCCCTTCGCGTACATGGGCGGCTTGCAGCACACAGGCTGTCCTGTCATGTTTGCCCTGCCGGCGCTTCTCCATGATTTCAGCCCTTGCTACATCCGTTAAAGATCTGTATCTTCATGGCGGCGATACCCTGCACATAAATCTGTATGTCCGTCAGTAGTTTTACAAAATCGGGGCAGCCATCAGTTTGTAAAGCAGACAATATCCTACAAACGTTTGCCGCCTTTAGAATGCCAGCCTAACGGCTCCCTCTACAGCATGACTCCAGTACAGAGAAAACAGGCCAGGGCTCCCATTCGCTGCAAGTACGCGACTACGATTACACTGGAGGGTGGGTACGCCCGCACCTGTCCGTAAAGCATCTGCTTATATTATAAATAGTAATTATTAAATTAAGCCCCTCTCCAAGGGGTATGTACTACAACCATAAGGAATGTTGTTGATTGGTTGCTGTATCCTTGTAGACCGCACTTTATTAAAAGATCAATATAATCTTTCATCATATTGCATGTTTTTGCACAAGGCGTTATAATGGGCGAAGCAAAGCAAGGAGGCGGCACCGATGTTGGATATTCTTGTTACAATACCGGCAAATGAAGAGCATATGAATAAGCTTGCAAAAGCAGCCCGTAACGCTCATGATGTACGCTTTACCGTTAAAAATCAGGATGATCTTGTCCCTGAAGACGTGGACGGCCCGGATGTAGTAATCGGCAATATACCTCACGATCTAATCATATATGCCCGTAAAATGAAATGGCTTCAGTTGAATACAGCGGGAGCCGACGGATATCCGGACCTCATCCCAGACGGCGTCAAGCTTACTAACGCCAGCGGCGCGTTTGGCCTTGCAATCAGTGAACACATGCTTGGTATGATGCTTATGCTTATAAAACGCCTGCATCAATATAGGGATAACCAGAGCGAAAGACTGTGGCGCGACGAGGGACCGGTCTCGTCCCTTGAGGACGCGGTCGTCCTGTCGGTAGGGCTTGGCGACATAGGCGGGGAGTTTACGCGCAAGTGCAAAGCCCTCGGCGCATATACCATAGGCATTAGGCGGTCCCTTCACGATAAACCCGATTATGTCGATGAATTATATACGCCTGAATCAATCGACTCGCTTCTGTCTCGCGCAGATGTGATAGCGCTGTCCGTTCCCGGCACTGACGCTACGCAAAGGATGGTTAACCGTGATAATCTAAAGCTTATGAAACAGGGCGCGATCATACTAAACGTTGGCAGGGGAAACGCGCTTGATACCGACGCGCTGGCGGACTATGTTGAATGCGGAAGGCTTCTGTGCGGTATTGACGTAACTGATCCGGAGCCTCTTCCACGGGAGCATAAGCTGTGGAGCCTGAAAAATGCGGTAATTACTCCGCATGTATCCGGATTTTTCCATCTTAAACAGACCCTGGACCGTATAGTTGATATATCAGCCAGGAACCTGGGCCTGTATCTCGCCGGCGAACCGCTGTTAAATACAGTGGATAAAGAATCCGGCTACCGTTCATATGTAGGGAGGGTGTAATCTATGAAGGATTTAGTTAAGAGCAAGTACTATAAACCTGTTGCGTGCGGCGTGCTCACCGCTATAGTGACAGTGGCCACGATGTTTTTATCAATTCCCATACCAGGTTTCTCGGGTGCGTACATGAATGCCGGCGATGCAGCCGTATATCTGTGCGCATATATGATCGGCGGCTGGTGGGGAGCCGCATGCGCTGGAATAGGCAGCGCGCTTGCGGACATTTTGCTTGGCGCAATGGTATACGCGCCCGCTACCTTTATAATCAAAGGGTGCATGGCGCTGATTGCGTTTATGATAATGAAACGCTTTAACGGCAAGGCCAAATTTGCAGCCCTGCCCTTAGCCGGACTTATAATGCCGCTTGGCTATTTCATATATGAAACCGTGATCGCAGGCGCTGCTACGGCTGCGGTAGGCATACCATTTAATTTAATTCAATATGCATGCGGAGTAATATTGGGCGCCCTGGCTATCCTTGGCATAAGAAAAGCGCTGAAAATTGAAATGTAACACACGTCTTTAAAGCGCTTTTAGCAATAGGACCACAGCTTTCCCCAGCTGTGGTTTTTTGTATGTTATCAATCACCACAGGCAGAGCAATAATAGTATTGCTTTTTAGATAAAGCCTTTGCCGGTATCACTCCATTAAATATCGCGGCCCGAAAGACACCTCACATCTGTGATTTTCTATCTCATAGCATTTTTCTCTTTTGATTTAGTCAACTTAGCTATGATAGCGAATCCCGGGTATTCTTACTTGATTTATCTTTATCGCGGTAAAAAATTGTAATGCCTTTTGGCGCGTATAAAGTTATGCCGCTGAACCGCATACGTATTCCTATTAATTTGCGCTTACGTTTATTCTCAACTCTTCATTGGCTATGGCCATTTCCCTCCAAAACACGCCCTGATATCAGCTGTTTTATTTCCCAACCGCCATATCAGTATCAAAATCCGCATATTCTACCCTGGCAAGGGCCAGTCCCTTTGCCGGCGCTGTTATTCCCAACAGGCTTCGATCCAGTTTCTCAAAAGCCTCCGTTATGCATCCCTTATCATATCTGCCCATACCTATCTCAAGCATTGTTCCAACCATAATCCTTACCATATTGTATAAAAAGCCGCTTCCGGTAACTTCGTAGTAAAGCATATCGCCGCTCCTTCTCCATGTAGACCTGTAAATGGATCTTACGGTGTTATCAACCCTGGATCCAGAGGATTTAAACGCCATGAAATCATGCTCCCCAACGAAGAGGCCGGCAGCCGCATTTAGCCTTGAGGTATTGAGAGGATAGTGCACATGCAGAGCCGTATTTCTTGTGAAGGCTGATGAATGGGGCGAATTCAACACGCTGTATCTATAGCTTTTTCTTATCACGTCAAACCTTGAATGAAAGCCGGAATCCGAGGCGCCGCTGTATTTTATCCTTATGTCGGGAGGAAGGCCGGCGTTTAGCGCGTACGCAAATTTTTCCGGTGGAATCCGACTGTCCGTGTCAAAATGGGCTACCTGCGCATACGCATGCACTCCGCTGTCCGTCCTTCCGGAAGCGTGAAGGACGCAATTTTCGCCGGTAAGCTTGTTCAGCTCCCTCTCAATTACGTATTGAACGGCAATTCCATTGGATTGTATCTGCCAGCCCACGTAACCCGTTCCATCGTATTCTATTATCAGTCTTATGCGTCTCATATGATCTCCTGCCCAATCTAATAACTTATCCAGCATCGGCGGGCATATTTATTTTTGACCATCCCTGCCAAATGCCGCTCGCTATTTTAGCATCTGCGCCTTGTGTTGGCAAGCCGTGCTGTGCGGGCCAAAAGCTATATTGTTATTTCAAGCTATTATCGCCCAGATCTATAGCCTGAGGTATAATGGATAAAATTATATTAAATAATCTATTTATTTTCCCGACACTTTGGCATTCTGAATTGTTTTATAAGTGAAAGGAGAGGTGAAATGGCAGATACTTTGTTGCGTACGGACAAAGAAATAGCGGAAATATATGCTCGTCATGTTGACACCGTATACCGTGTTTGCTTCGCCTATTTGAAGAATCCGGCCGATACGGAGGATATGGTTCAAAGCACCTTTTTGAAGCTTATTGAGTATAAAGGCCAGTTCAATGACGAAGAGCACGAGAAGGCCTGGCTTATAGTCACATCCACCAATATGTGCAAAAACCTATTGAAGCATTGGTGGAGAAAACGGGCCGATATAGATGAATGCTGCGGGCTATATTCCGGTGATCAATCCCCTGCGATAGATGAAACGCTGGAGGCGGTGCTTGTCCTTCCGGAAAAATATAAAACAGCGGTGTACCTTTATTACTATGAAGGTTATACCAGCCAAGAAATAGCGGGGATGCTTCATAGACCCCCGTCAACCATAAGGAACCATTTAAGTGAAGCAAGAAAGATATTAAGGAACAAACTGGGAGGCGAATTTAATGAAGAATGACCGTATTATAAATGCATGGAATAAGGTATCGCCCGACGAAGCGGCTCGGGAGCGTATGCTTAATAAAATAGCAAACTCAAACGAACATATGGGGCAAAGAAGGGTTATAAACATGAATAAGAAATTAAAGGCTCTAATTCCAATCGCCGCATGCCTTGCGGCCGCTCTCGCGATAGGGGCGTTGGCAATGCCTAAAGGTGATTTGCTTTCAGAACACACACCCGCCATAGATATAGGTAAGAATGCGATAGGAGAGATAGCGCCGGCGATTCTCGACGCTAAAATCTATATTCCTGATTATGATAATTCAGAGCTGACCCGTACTGACATAAGCGTTGAAGGGAATAGCGGCGCGCTCATGGACGCGCTGTGTAAATACGACGTGCTGCCACAGGGGCTTGTCTTTAACAGCTTCAACATAGAGGATAACGGTAAGGTGACTACTGACGGTTACACAGTCTCTAAGGAAATGGGGGAACTGTTTTTAAAGGCCGACCTGCCCCAAGCGTTTATAGACTATCTCAACGGCCTTTCAGCGCTCGACGAGAAACTGGTTATCGCCGCATTCTCAAACACCTTTATTGAGTTTTATAATCTTAAATCCATTGATCTTACCATAGACGGCGAAAGCTTTATAACCGACCGCTTTGACTACAGCGGCGGATTAACCTGGTTCGACCCGGAGGATATCAAATAGTTTCGTTTTGAATATAAATATGCCGCATGATCCGGTACGCCAAATTCGATTATTTAATGGCGAGCCGGATCTTTTCTAATATGTATGGCGCTTATTGCGTAAGCGTGTTTTTCCGTCTTGGACGCGCATATGCTTTATGTATACATACTGTTTGGAGGCATGTTTGCATGACCCCTTTACTTTTATCGATTCTTTTATTCTTGCTAGGCTTGGTGATACTTGTGGTCGGCAGCAACCTTTTTGTTGATACCGCCCTAAGGCTGGCAAAAAGGTTTCGGGTGCCCGAAATCATTATTGGCGCTACCATGGTAAGCTTTGGAACGACGCTTCCCGAGGTAATGTTTTCATCAACCGCGGCTTTTCATGGGCATGTTGATATGGCTCTTGGTAATGCCCTTGGCTCAGTCATCTGCAACGCCGCCTTTGTAGCCGGCATAATGCAGACCATTCGGCCTTCCCCTTTGGACCGGCGGTCATTAGCATCCGGCACAATTAATTTTTTCATATTTCTTACTATTTATTTCATACTCGCAATGGCGTTTGGCGGGATTCCCAGACTGTGCGGAATCCTTATGGTGATTCTCTGTGTTGTCTATACCATACGCACATTAAAGGGAGCAGGCGCCGATATTTCCGCCGAACCGGCAAAGGGTTCTACACTTGCCGATATTTGCCTGCTGATCCTTGAAGGATGCTTTTTATATGCCGGCGCCCATCTGCTTGTAACCTACGGGCCGGTAATTGCCAGATATATCGGAGTTCCCGAACGAGTAATATCCCTGACACTTGTGGCGCTGGGCACATCCCTTCCCGAACTTATGACAGCCATTAACGCCCTGGTAAAAGGGCACGGCGCACTCTCAATAGGCAATATAGTTGGAGCAAATATATTAAATCTTTTGCTTGTAGGCGGCCTTGCATCAGCAATCACCCCCATTGTTTTTCCCAGCACTATTCTTTCCATAGAGCTTCCGCTCATAGCATTTACTATGGGCGTGCTGTGCATACCCGCCATAATTCGGGGCAAGATGATGCGATGGCAGGGCTTGGTCTTAATCGGGACTTATATTGCTTATCTGTTATATCTGTTTTAAAAAATAATAACTCTGGCGGCAGTATCAGGGCACTGCCGCCAGTTGGAAGCCTGCTGATTCTTTGTCAAGCAATAGTTAAGGCTGTAACGGTTGGGTGATACACCCGTACGTCTGAATCTATGTCTATTACACTCCCTGAAGAGGACAGGCATAGCTTAACGCTCGAGGGATAATTTTTATCTTTTGTTTAAGGAAGGCTCTATCATGTATCTTAGCTCAAACGTACAACGTTTAAGCTTGCCCCAGTGCCTCCCTGCAGTACTGCCGCTCCAGCAAGGCCAAAAAGCTGTAATTCCAGCGTATCTCCCGCTGTAAGGCTAGCAATTCTAGTCGCTGAAAAGCTGCTTATAGAAGCCGCTGGAGCAACAGTAGTTCCTGACAATTCGGCTCCATTTAGCATAACGCGGGACGAAAGCAACAAAGCTGCTGTAGTAGCAACATTATATGTTACTAAGTACCTTCCGGTTTCTGGAACCGTAAAGACCGTATCTGCCCCGTTAACTGTAAAGCCATCCAAACTCTGTTCATCTGGAAGCGGCACTGCCGTTCCGCCAAGAACAACGGTAATAGTTGAGCCTTGGGTATTGAGAGCACTCATGCTATTGGTTGTTACCGACGTTCCCGTCGGACCTGTGGGACCTGTGGGGCCAATAGCACCAACCGCTCCAGCGTCACCTGTCGGGCCAGTGGGACCTGTTGGTCCGGTTTCGCCAGCTCCGGTAGCCCCTGTTGCGCCTGTTGCGCCGGTCGGTCCGGTCGGGCCCGTGGGACCCGTGGGGCCCGTAGGACCTGTTGGTCCGGTTTCGCCAGCTCCGGTAGCCCCTGTTGCGCCTGTTGCGCCAATCGGTCCAGTCGGGCCAATAGCGCCAACCGCTCCGGCGTCGCCCGTAGCGCCTGTAGGGCCTGTTGCGCCAGTCGGGCCAGTCGGGCCAGTGGGACCTGTCGGTCCGGTTTCGCCAGCTCCAGTAGCCCCTGTTACGCCTGTTGCGCCAGTCGGTCCAGTGGGGCCAGTGGGACCCGTGGGGCCCGTAGGACCTGTTGGTCCGGTTTCGCCTGCTCCGGTAGCCCCCGTTGCGCCTGTCGGTCCTGTGGGTCCGGTTGGGCCTGTTGCACCTACTCCAGTGGCTCCTGTCACACCTGTAGGACCTATCGGACCGATCAGGCCTGTTGCTCCAGTAGGCCCTGTTGCTCCAGTAGGCCCTGTTGCTCCAGTAGGCCCTGTTGCTCCAGTGGGTCCAGCTGCTCCAGTTGCGCCTGTTGGTCCTGTCGGTCCGGTAGCGCCTGTTGGTCCTGTAACGGTCAAGAACTCATAATCGGGCGAAGTATCGGGAGTACCAGACGGGGAATCCGTAGTTACTCTGTAAAGACTGCCATTGTATATAATAATATCACCGGCAAGATAGTCCGGCGAGTTGTTGGGATCGTATACCTCCGCGTCGTTCAACCCTGGGCCCGCGGGGCCAGTGGCTCCCGTTGGTCCGGTGGGACCGCTTGGCCCCGTCGGGCCTGTTGGGCCGGTCGCTCCAATTCCAGTTGCGCCAGTAGGTCCAGTTGGGCCGGTAGGCCCTGTTGCGCCAGTAGGCCCCGTTGCGCCGGTTGGACCAGGTATTCCCGGTAAGCCTATAGGACCAGTCGGGCCCGTAGGCCCAGTTAAGCCTGTAGCACCCGTCGCTCCTGTAGGGCCTGTAGGGCCTGTTAGTCCTGGGAATCCCATAGGCCCCATAGGCCCGGTCGGGCCTGTTGGACCTGTAGGGCCCATTGGACCTCTCGGCCTACAGCAACAACAGTTACTTGGTCTTCCACATCCCGGGCAACATGTATATCCATTATTAGAAGGAAATTGATTCACTTCAATACACTCCTTTTGCTTTTAATGTCAGGAGAATAAATCACCTGACCAATGACGATATATACATCGTCTTAGTTAATATATTCAAACATAAACAAAACCGTGTCCGATTATCATTATTTTGCAGGACAAGGCCTATCTGTTAAGTATTTCAGCCTGACACGCGGATACAAACGTTGGATCGCTGTTATTTGGGCCTACCAGAACCAGCATTCCGAACTCGTTCCTCAATACCGTACCTTGAGCAACCGTTTGACCGCCTGAATTTATATCTACACCCGTTGTGCCAACAGGAAGATATAAGCGTACTGCCGCTTCACAATCCGCGCCACAGCCCTCGGGCGCCGGTACCGGCGCGGGCAGATATGTTATAGCATCATTGTATACCGCGCTTGTTATCCTTACAGCGGCGATCCTGCAAATCGATACGGCCTCCTGGGGAGTTCCCTGATTGTTGACAAGCTGAAGCAAGCCGGAATTCGGATTCGAATCCGGTCCTGGAAGCAGTGAGCCGGCGCGCCCGCTCGCATTATTTCCGCTTTCCATCGCAACTATAATATTATCCATTGGATAAAGCTGGATGATTTGCTGCAGAATATTGCGCATCTGTTGTATACAGGCGCATTCTACTGAATCCGCAACGGATCCGGTGGGCCCCGTTGCTCCAGTTGGGCCCGTTGGACCCGTGGCTCCGGTCATCCCAGTAGGTCCAGTTGGTCCGGTCGAGCCCGTAGGCCCCGTTCCCGAGGCTCCAGTTGGGCCCGTTGGGCCTGTGGCTCCGGTCATCCCAGTAGGTCCAGTTGGTCCGGTCGGACCCGTAGGCCCCGTTCCCGAGGCTCCAGTTGGGCCCGTTGGACCTGTAGGGCCCGTTAAGCCTGGAAAACCCATAGGACCCATGGGGCCGGTCGCCCCTGTCGGGCCTGCTGGTCCTGTTGGCCCCCTGTTGCAACAACAGCAGTTATTTGGCCTTCCGCATCCGGGACAACATGTACATCCATTATTAGAAGGAAACTGATTCACTTAATACACTCCTTTACTTGGTAATGTCAGGCACACAATTCCTGACAAATGACGATGTATACATCGTATTCGATAATATATTCAAATGGGCATGAAACCGTGTCCAGATACTGTCCCTCAGCCTATTCCCTTTTTTGTGAAGTATTCCTTATTAAGCCGGTAAGCCTCGGAATAGGGCTTATATTCTCCCGCCATTTCGTTATACTCATATGCAAGCCTTGAATTTCCCATTTTGTCATGACACACGCATAACTGTATACATGGCAGATATCCGTAACAGTCAGGGGAAACAAAAGCTCCCGAAGCGTCGTTTCTCCTTCTTGTCAAAGCGAGCTCATACCAGAATGCTGCGTTTTTATAGCTTCCCTCATGCATGAAATGCGACCCTATATCACAGCATATTTCCGCTCTGGGAGTGTCAAACCTCATAGATTTCAACAGCGCGTAGAGCGCTTCTTCTCTATTATTAAGACTATAATAGCAAAGCGACAGGATACGGCATGCCTCAATGCTGTTTTCAACCCAGCCCTCTCCCGAATAGACAAATCCGTTAAGAATGGCCACAGCATCTTCAATCCTGTTATGATAATATAGTTCGCGGCCATAATAAAATGTATCGCGAGGTGAGAGCGGCTCTTTATCAGCTAACTGCTTTTCATAGATTTTGAGATTTCTGTCGCTGTAGCTCGCTTCAAGCTTTTTGTGTGTAACTGCCGCCTCTGTATATAGTGTTATTCCATATCGTGCGATGGCCTCATGGACCCTTCCTTGCCAGATGTTTTTGCCGTTATTTCTTACAATTCGTTCTCTGTAATATGAAAAGGTTGGCTTTCCATCCTCATCAAAAGCAGTGTTGTACTTCATCATTATTATATCTGTATCCGGCGTAACGGATGCCTTCAACTCGGCCAGCTTTTCTCTGTCGGAGTCCAGGATTACATCATCCGCGTCCATCCACATGCAATACTGCATAGTAGCCTTAGAAAACGAGTAATTGCGGGCGGCCGCAAAGTCGTCAATCCATTCAAAATCATAAACTTTGTCCGTATATTTGCGTGCAATTCGCTTTGTGTCGTCATCACTGCCTGTATCTACAATTATGATCTCGTCTACAAAACCCCTTATACTGTCAAGACAGCGCGCCAACACCTTTTCTTCGTTCTTAACTATCATACATAAACTTATCGTCATAAAATCATCACCCGAGCCCCTGGATTATTTGCGGTCTCGCTCCTTAAATTAGGAACAGGCCTGTAGATTATCGTATTCAAACTGCGTGTAATGTGTTAAATTACCCTAATTAAAGGAATGTATTGAAATACGGAGACGTAATAATTATCATAATAAGCACTTGAAAGGAGTCAAACCATGTACCCTATTTACCCGTACCTTGGGTATCAGCGCAAATGCCGCGATGTAGGGCTTACATTTCCACCCCAGCATCAGGACAGGCAGCCCGGTTTTGAATACCTTATGAACCCCAGGCCTATTTCTGAAAATTCAGAGTATAAGGGAAGCGGAAAGCTGAACGGAAAGACCGCGCTTATATCCGGAGGCGACAGCGGAATCGGCAGGGCGATCGCGTATTCGTTTGCAAAGGAAGGGGCTAACATTACCATAGCTTATCTGGACGAACATAAAGATGCGGAAGAAACAAGGGACCGCATTGAAGAGCTAGGGGCGCGATGCGTGCTGCTTGCGTGTGATTTGCGTGAGGAGAAGGAAGCCCAGCGCGCGGTTGACCAGACCATAAATCAGTTCGGAAGCATTAACGTGCTGGTAAACAACCATGGAGTTCAATTTGTTCAAAACAGCATTCTGGATATAACGGAGCAACAGCTGGACAACACCTTTAGAACCAATGTTTATGGGTTTTTCTTTTTAACAAAAGCATCCCTGCCATACATGAAGCGTGGCGCATCAATTATTAATACTACGTCAATAACCGCATACCAGGGCAATGACCGGCTTATCGACTACAGCGCGTCAAAGGGCGCGATTGTATCACTTACCAGGTCCCTCGCACGCTCCCTGGTAAAGCAGGGCATAAGGGTAAATGCGGTAGCCCCCGGGCCGGTCTGGACTCCGCTTCAACCAGCGTCCTTCCCAGCTGAAGACCTTGCGACGTTTGGGACATATACATCGGAAACGCCGATGAAACGGGCGGGGCAGCCATTTGAAATAGCTCCGGCGTATGTGTTTCTCGCTTCCGATGACTCGGCGTTTATGACCGGTCAGGTAATGCATGTCGACGGAGGTTCGTTTGGGTATTCTTAACATTCAATTCAACCGTGTTGTGGCAGGTTGACTGTGGCGCTGAGACAGTCCGCATTATGTGTATTGCCCGAAACGTTTAATATATGTTGGACGATGAATCCATGAGAAAAAGGCGGCTGAGCCGCCTTTTGGCATGCTGAGCCCCCCGATTTACGGACTGCGTATAGTTTTCCTTGTAAACTGACTTAAGCTGCGGTTTAAAACGCAGAATTTGCCATGACGGATAAATCGGTGTTTGCAATTATATGTTCACTCAGATATAATTATAGCTGTTTTATCAAGCATGGAGGAAACGCATGGATAACATCAATAAGCAGGCCAGTGAAGCGATGAACGAGCTTCTCAGCGCCGCAGTAATGTTGAAAAAAGGGGACATCGTCGTTGTAGGCTGCTCAACAAGCGAGGTTGGCGGGCGGCTGATCGGTACAAATTCAAGTTCGGATATTGCCCATGAAATAATGGAAGCTTTTTATCAGCCCATCATTGACAGGGGATTATATCTTGCGGTCCAATGCTGCGAACATTTGAACAGGGCCCTTGTTGTGGAGAGGGAGTGTATGGAGCGTTATGACCTTACGCAGGTATGGGTACGCCCGCAGCTGCATGCGGGCGGAGCGTTTGCGATGCAGGCCATTGAGCGCTTTAACGATCCGGTTATAGTAGAGGACCTAAGGGGAAGGGCTTGCGCCGGAATAGATATAGGCGGGACGTTTATCGGAATGCATATGCATCCCGTGGTTGTACCCATACATACGAATAAAAGAAAACTTGGCGAAGCGAACGTTACCATGGCGCGCACCAGGCCAAAGTATGTTGGAGGACCAAGGGCCGTTTATGACGAGATGCCGGTTTCTCCCCACTGATTTTTTGCTTAGACGGCTGATTTGGCAGTCGGAATGCGCCTTCCGGCTGCGGGTCAGTTTGCACAATGGACATAAACATGGGCATGCGGCGTCCTCTGAATATTGTTGCGTAACTACACACGGCTTAAACGGAATTTGCTGACAATGCGGCTTAATCGATAATGGACGCTGGCAGCCGATATTGAAACCGCCGACCGCATACATAGGCGGCGCTCCCACATAAAAGGTAAAAGGAAATTATTTTATGGTATCCTGACCTATTTATGCGCTTTATACGGAATATGCCATAAAGGTTAAGGGCTCTATTATGTCTGAAATGCTTCACTCTTTGTCCGCCGTCCTGCTGGTGTTAATGATTATATCCGTCGGGTATGCGTTTGGCCGGTTTGGGTGGATGCGCAAAGAGCACAAAAAGTTTGTAATAAAGCTGATTATCAATGTGGGCATGCCTGCGTTATGCGCCTATAATATTTTTACGCAGTTTTCCAGCGAAATGCTGAGCGGCGCGGGTTATCTGGTATTACTTCCCATACTGTCAATGGCTACCACCCTTATCCTTGGCGTTCTGCTTTCCAAGCTGCTTAGAATTGAGCGCATACGCAGGGGCGGATTTATCGTGATGTGCGCGTTTTCAAACTCAATCTTCGTAGGACTGCCGATGTGCAGAGAATTATTTGGAGAGGCTGCGGTGCCATATGTAATGTTTTTTTACCTCGTCAACACATCGCTGTTTTGGACGATAGGCAATTCGTTAATTCAGCGCTCGGGTGACAGGGAAGGCACAAAGCACAGCTTTGTAAATGACGCTAAAAGGATGGCGACTCCGCCGCTTATAACGCTGTTGGTTTGCATACCGCTGCTGCTGATTGGGTTTGAACCCCCGAGGCTTTTAATAAGCTTTTGCTCATATCTTGGAAACATAGTCACACCATTGGCGCTTCTGTACGTTGGATATCTTCTGTTTGAGACGGGTATAAAAAACATAAGGATAGACAGGGGAATGACGGCTGTCATGCTTATGCGGTTTATTATTGCCCCGGCAACGATGCTTTTGCTGTGCACAATGGTGGGATTTGGCGGAATCGGAGAAAACGTATTTGTTATTGAGGCGGCTATGCCTGTAATGACGCAGGCCGTTGTAGTTGCGTCAAGCGTTGAGGCGGATGAAAAGTATGTCGCCGCGGGAATGAGCCTGACGACGCTTGCGTGTTTTATAGCGGTGCCTCTTTTGATGTTGGCGGTTAAAGCGTTTAGCTAGGGCGTATACTGTTTCTAAGCCTAAAGAATGTTATTTATTATAAATGTGTTTGTATAAGTCCTTGCTGTTTTGGGAAAACTCATGAACAGGAGGGGATATTTATGCGTATTTTTAACAGAGAAACCTCAAAAAAGACGGTTTTAACATTAGCGTGCATATCGGTTTTCATTTTTATGTCGGGACTTGGTATAGGATATCTCGTATTTGGGGGCAGCGAAGCCGCCGAGCTGCCCGGCGATACGGATAACGTAGCCAATATGGGGCCAAAGAGCGTGCTCCCTGAAACGAATGTCATATTTGAATATAATTTTTTGGAGTGCGGTCATACCATAACCCGCAGTCCAACGGCATCTTTAACGGGAATGACCGAGGATGAAATAAGGAAGATGTACCCAGGCTATACGATATTGCAGTTTGCAAAAGAAAACCTGTTGATGCAGTGCAAGATCGAAGGCCACTGTCCGGATCATTACCTGCTTAAGCTGGAGGAGGGCAGGCTGTATGTATACAGGACCGATGAGGTAACGCTGAAACCCGGGCAGCTGATGAACCTGTCCATCGACGTTACAAGCGTTGACGAAACCGCGGTAGAAGCCCTGTCAAAGGGCATAGCGTTTAGCTCCCTTTCGGACATAGACATATATCTTGAAAACCTTGATAGTTGACAAGCCGCCGCCTGTCAGTTGTTGCCATTATGTATGCAGTTGTCGATAGCTATCACAATGGCTACGAAAAAGGCGGCGTTGCTGTCATCCTGAACCGTCAGGCAGTAAGAATCGCCCCATGACAGCCACTTTTTGTCTATCCTGCCCAGCAGTGAACCGTTACACACGATATCAAAGCACATCCCCCAGATATCCCCGCTTATTTCGAACATGCCGTACTGGCTCTCTATGGAAATGCTGTGAGAGAAAAGCGTAAAACGCTTGCGTATTGTCGCGCAGTGGACGCCGCCGGAATATATCACGTACTCCGGCATAAACCTAAGCAGCTTTCGCGCAATAAAGAAAACCTCGCTCCCTAAGGCGTCAAAGACATGAAGCTTTGAGCCCCAGGTAAAAACCTCTCCCTGAACGCTGAATATAGCGTTTCCATCGCCATCGATAACGTTATATCTGTCGCCTATGGAGAACACCTTTTGTTTAATATAAAGCTTCATCAATCACCCATCCCATCATTGATCCTTATATTAATTCAACTTACCCTTGTCAACTGAGGGTAGACTTTTTATAAATAATATCATTTAGCCGGATTAACTTCAATGATTAAATAATCAGCCTGTTATCGATTAAAATTTACAAATGCAGATTAAATTCCTATTACAAAGTTATGGTTTTTCAGACGCTTGTCCGCTCAAATCATCGTTTTCCAACAAATATATCCCCGTTATAATAATGTAAGCCCTTTATTTTCTCAACCACATATGTTAGTATCATTCTGATGCGAAATTATCGCTGTTTATTTTTAAAAATGCCCTTTGGTGGGGGCGATATATCGAGGAGGTAAGGTAATGGCCAACGAGAACAGCACTCGGAAGGAACAGTTTAAAGAGCTAGACAGAATCATCGAACAGTGGAAGGATGAGCCTGGCGGCCTGCTGCCCATTATGCAGGGCGCACAGGAAATAATCGGCTGCGTCGATGAGGAGGTGCAGAACTACATCTCCGAGAAGACGGGCGAACCAGTTTCTACAATATATGGTGTGGCCACGTTTTATTCACTCTTTACCCTTGAGCCCAGCGGAAAATATACGATTGGCATGTGCCTTGGCACCGCCTGCTATGTAAGGGGAGCGCAGCTTATAATTGACGAGCTGGAAAAGCAGCTTGGCATCAAGGTTGGCCGTACCACCGAGGATGGCATGTTTACGCTTAACGCCACGCGCTGTATAGGCTGTTGCGGCCTGGCGCCGGCAATGATGATAAATGACGACGTTTATGGCAGGCTGGTGCCCGGTGATGTAAAGGACATCATTGAGAAGCACCGCCAGATGGGGTAAAACAATGTTGATGAAGGAAATCGCCCTTCATATAATGGACATCGCCCAGAACTCCATAAGCGCCGGCGCAACCCTTATAGAAATCGAGGTCAGCGTCGATCATGAGAGGGACGCTGTATTTACTTCCGTAAAGGATAATGGTTGCGGAATGGATGAGGAAACGGTCGGCAGGGTAGTAAGCCCGTTTGAAACGTCACGAACCACGCGCAAGGTTGGATTGGGGATACCGTTTTTTAAGATGGGCGCAGAGGAGTGCGGAGGAAGTTTTGAGCTTAGCTCCAAGCCGGGCGAGGGTACGTATATCAGCGCTTCCTATGCCATATCAAATATAGACCGCCCTCCCCTTGGAGACATGGCGGAAACGATGCTTGCGCTGGCTGCCTGCAACGAGGGGGTTGACTTCGTGTACAGGTATACGGTGGATGGGAACGAATTCGTCTTTGACACAAGGGAGATCCGCTGTATACTCGGCGAGGGAATACCGCTGAATCTCCCAGACATAATGGCATGGATGCGTGAATACCTGGATCAGGGCATTGAAGAATTAAACGGAGGTATATAAATAATGAAATCATTACAGGAACTTGAAGCTATTCGCAAGAAGACGCTTGAAAACATCAATCTGCGCAAGGAACACAACGGCACCAGGGTTGTAGTAGGCATGGCGACATGCGGCATAGCAGCCGGAGCGCGTCCGGTGCTTGCGGCGTTTATGGACGAGGTAGCCAAGCGTTCACTTAATAATGTAGTTGTAGCCCAGACAGGATGCATAGGCGTTTGCAGGCTTGAGCCAATAGTCGAGGTGTATAAGCCTGGAGAAGAAAAGGTCACCTATGTTAAAGTCAATCCGGACATGGTTCCGCGTATAGTTACCGAGCATATAGTCAACGGCAGGGCAGTTGATGAATATACGATCGGCCATTACGAAGCAAACCATAAATAAGCTGTAGGAGGTTCTTATAATGGATTTTTACCGTTCACAAGTATTAGTATGTACGGGAACCGGCTGTACTTCCTCCGGCTCACCGAACATAATAAAGAAATTTGAAGAGGAAATAGCCAAGGTCGGCCTTGAAAAAGAGGTTAAGGTAGTAAATACGGGATGTTTCGGCCTGTGTGAAACGGGGCCGGTGGTTATTATATATCCGGAGGGCGCGTTTTACAGCCACATCAAGGTTGACGACGTGGAGCGCATAGTAGCGGAGCATCTGCTAAAGGGCCGTATTGTCACCGACCTGCTCTATAAAGAGAGCGTAACCGAGGAAAAGGAAATCCGTTCGCTCGACGAGGTTGATTTTTATAAAAAGCAAAAGCGTGTTGCGTTGCGCAACTGCGGCGTAATCGACCCCGAGAACATTGAAGAATATATAGCGTTTGACGGCTATGCGGCGCTGGCAAAGTGTCTGACCGAGCTGTCCCGTGATGAAGTTGTTGACATCATAAAGAGGTCGGGACTCCGCGGACGCGGGGGCGGAGGATTCCCGACGGGACTGAAATGGCAGCTCGCCAAGCAGCCCGAAAGCGATGTAAAATACGTCTGCTGCAACGCCGACGAGGGCGACCCGGGAGCGTTTATGGACCGCTCCGTACTAGAAGGCGACCCGCACAGCGTACTTGAGGCAATGGCCATAGCGGGATACGCTATCGGTGCACAACAGGGTTATATATATGTAAGGGCTGAGTATCCAATAGCCGTTAAGCGTCTGCGCATAGCAATAAAGCAGGCCCGCGAAGCCGGCTTGCTAGGCGACAACATATTCGGGACCGATTTCTGTTTCGATATAGACCTGAGGCTTGGTTCAGGCGCGTTCGTATGTGGAGAGGAGACCGCACTTCTGGCCTCAATAGAAGGTCAGCGCGGCGAACCGCGTCCGCGTCCTCCGTTCCCGGCTGTAAAGGGCCTGTTTGGAAAGCCCACGCTTTTAAATAACGTTGAGACGTATGCCAACGTATGCCAGATAATATTGAAGGGGCCAGAATGGTTTGCATCCATGGGCACCGAGAAGAGCAAGGGAACCAAGGTTTTCGCTCTCGGAGGAAAGATCAACAACACCGGCCTTGTTGAAATTCCGATGGGAACAACGCTGCGTGAGGTAATTTATGATATCGGAGGCGGTATTCCCAACGGAAAGAAATTCAAGGCCGCGCAGACGGGCGGACCTTCCGGCGGATGTATTCCGGCTGAGCACCTGGATATCCCAATAGACTATGACAACCTCATCTCAATAGGTTCAATGATGGGTTCAGGTGGAATGATCGTCATAGACGAGGACAACTGCATGGTAAACATCGCAAAGTTCTTCCTTGAGTTCACAGTCGACGAATCATGCGGCAAATGTCCCCCGTGCAGAATAGGCACTCGCCGCATGCTTGAAATACTTAACAAGATAACCTCCGGCAAGGGTGAGCCTGAGGATCTCGACCGCCTGGAAAAGCTTGCGGTAAACATCAAAAACTCGGCGCTTTGCGGCCTGGGACAGACCGCGCCAAACCCGGTGCTAAGCACTTTACGCTACTTCCGCGACGAGTATGAGGCACACATATTTGAAAAGCGCTGCCCGGCGGGCGAATGCAAGGCGCTGCTCAATTATTCGATTGATCCAGACAAGTGCAGAGGCTGCTCACTGTGCGCAAAGGTATGTCCCGTAGGGGCTATCTCCGGAGAGATCAAGAAGCCGTTCGTAATCGATACGTCAAAGTGCATTAAGTGCGGCGCGTGTATGGAAAAGTGTAAGTTTGGCGCTATAAGCAGAAAATAACGATTGAGCTTAATAGCTTGACCTAAAGCAAAAAGCGGTGTTCAGCAGGGATACTGCTTTTTGTTTTATGGTTTATTTTGATAAAAGGCAATAATAAGTGTTATAATTAAGCACTGTACGTATCAAAGAGGGTTTTGTAATGAAAAGACTTTTGGCCTTATTAATCTTGGTTGCGGTATGTATATCGCTTATACCGGCATGCGGAAAGGGCGTTAACGAACCGGCCGATATTGAGCTTACCTATTCGGGCGGCGCAATACCATATGTGGTGGCGAAAAACAGGTGGAACAGGTCCGTATATGACCGCGAGGATACGTTTAAGCTCTTTATTGACGGCGGTTACGGCATTGCAGATACCATGGCAGGGGATGAGATATATATTTATTTTCCTTCGATGGTACCTGACAAGGCAAAAGTTACATGTTATTTACTCGACGATCACGGCAAGGCGGATGCACTGAACTCTGAACCAAGAGGGGTCAAGCTTGATTTTAAGCTTAAAAAGGCTTACTTCGTTATCCCATCGGAAAGCAGGGATGGGGGTTTAGATACGAACGGCGGCTCAGGCCTGATAGGTTTTCGAATCACATGCTCATGGGGCGCAAATGAATGCGAATACGCTTTTATAACCAATGTAACGGGTGGGACGCCGCCATTGACGAACGGGTAAGCGGATATAGATGGACTGGACTGAATATTTGATTAATACGTTTTCATGTAACGCGTGTAAAAGTCTTTTATGCTTTCATTGTTTTTATCTCAAGACTGGCATGACCGAAAACCTCCCTGACCAGCTCATAATTTACGCTGGATTGCATGGACGCCCTGTTGATCCTCCCAAAAGCTTAAAACGTCAGTCTTTAGGAATCCTATTTTTCGTATACATGTTCAACCCTTTTGTTTTAACATTTGTACTAACAAAAATTTTATGTATATAAGCGTTTTAAGACAAAGCGGGCCGCAACCTTTTCCTGCCGGTCAGTTTCACATATCTTTATACCTATGTCTGCGGCTCTATCGCTATTAATGAAGAAACACGTCCCGCCAATGGGAATTCCATCAATTTCTATTACAAGCTAAATATTGCCTTAAGGTTGTTTAGTAAGCGCTATTACTTCATCCATTGATATTGAAAGGCCATTGGTAGCCCCCGCGTGGGTCATAACATCTACACCATTCCACCATTTGCCGAGCGTTTCGGCGTCGGCATCCGCCGCGGTGCGAATTGATGTTTTGCCACACTCTATTCTCATAAATATAATCGTTTAATTAAGGCCGGCTATGATCAAAAGGGTCTGTTTTGATCATAGGCCGGCCTTATAGTCATGTATTAAACATTAATTGCGTCTTCGCCCAGATCGAGCATCCCATCGGACGGGCACACCCTGCTGCAATCCTTAAGGAACATTTCCACCTGCTCAGGACAACGTCCTATAAAAGCTTTTGGCTCAAGCGTGGCCTCTATCTCCTCCCGCGTAAGGTTGAACTCTTTATCGTTAGCAAGCCTGTCCAACAGGTCGCATGGTTCGCCTTCCTTCATACGGGCCGCGGCCTCCATCGAGTTGCGCCGTATCACCTCATGCAGGGACTGCCTGTCCCCGCCCTTCTTGACAGCGCTCATCAATAGGTTTTCGGTAGCGATAAACGGGAGATATTCATTTACCGCCCTTTCAATAACCTTTTTATTTACGACAAGTCCGGTTGTAACGTTTCTCATAAGCCGCAACACGGCGTCCGCAGCAAGAAAGGCTTCCGGAAGGGCTATCCTTCTGTTTGCGGAGTCGTCAAGCGTTCTCTCAAACCATTGGGTTGACGCGGTCATTGGCGCGTTCATAGAATTTGACATTACGTATCGGGCAAGTGAGCAAATGCGTTCGCAGCGCATAGGGTTGCGTTTATACGCCATGGCCGACGAACCGACCTGATCCGGCTCAAAGGGTTCCTCGATCTGTCTGAGATGCTGTAACAGCCGCATGTCGTTGGCAAAGCGGTACGCGCTCTGGGCTATAGAGCTTAAAACGTTTAAAATCCTGCTGTCAAACTTGCGCGGATAGGTCTGGCCGGAAACGCCGAATATACGGTCAAATCCAAACTCAGCCGCTATCTGGCGGTTAAGTTCGTCAACTTTAGCCCCGTCGCCCTCAAATAGGCTTAAGAAGCTTGCCTCAGTTCCAGTTGTTCCGCGGCACCCGAGAAATCTGAAGCTTTCCATTACCGCGTCCAGCTCCTCTACGTCAAGAACAAGGTCCTGTATCCATAGACAGGCGCGTTTCCCTACAGTAACGAGCTGGGCGGGCTGGAAATGGGTATATCCAAGGGTGGGCACGCTCTTATACGTGTTGGCAAACTCTGACAGGCGCGCGATAACCGCCACGAGCTCCCGGCGGATATGCAAAAGCGCGTCGCGGTAGATTATAAGGTCCGCATTGTCTGTTACATAGCAGCTGGTGGCCCCAAGGTGGATTATTCCCCTTGCCTTTTCACACTCAAGCCCATAAACATATATGTGAGCCATTACGTCATGGCGTATTTCCTTTTCCTTCTTTGCTACAGCGTCATAATCTATTATATCGTTCACATGCTTTTCCAGTTCTCCAACCTGTTCGGCGGTAACCGGAAGCCCCAGCTGATGTTCAGCGCGGGCCAGTGCTGTCCAAAGCCTCCTCCATGTGCGATATCTGGTATCGGGCGAAAAAAGGTTGAGCATGTATTCTGAGGAGTAGCGGGAACAAAGGGGGCTTTCATACATTTCCTTCTTCATTGACAATTCTCCTTATCGTAAAGTTGAAGCGGCTATAAGCGTACTATTATTTCATCGCGCTCAGGGCCAACGGAAACATAGGAAACCGGCTTTCCTATACCGTTTTCTATGTACAGCACATAATCGCGCGCGGCTTTGGGAAGGTCTTCAAAACGGCGGATGCGGCTTATATCTTCGCCCCAGCCAGGAAGCGTTTTAATGACGGGCCTGCAGTCGTTGAGCAGCATGGGGAACGGGAAATCGGATATCCTATCCCCATCAAGCTCATATTCGGTACAAACCGGTATTTCCTTCATATAAGAAATGACGTCCAGCTTCGTCAGCGCTATTTCCGTTGCCGCCTGCATCTGAGCGCCATACCGCGTCGCCACCATGTCAAGCGGTCCGACCCGGCGCGGCCTGCCCGTTGCCGCCCCGTATTCAAAGCCGTACCGGCGCAGCTCGTCGGCCTCATCTCCGAACCATTCCGCAACAAACGGGCCTTCGCCGACGCATGTGGAATACGCTTTCACAACTCCTACGACGCGCTCAACGTTAACGCCCGGCATTCCAGCGCCAATGGGGGCGTAAGCCGCTATTGGCGATGAGGACGAAGTATACGGGTAAATTCCGAAATCTATATCGCGCAGCGCGCCAAGCTGGGACTCAAACATTATGTTCCTTCCAGCCGCGTGTTCTCCGCGAAGAAATGCTCCCGTATCGCATATATGGCCGCCTATTTTTTCGCACATGGCCTTTAGCCAATCCATCATTGAACCGAGTGAATATGGTTTTTCACCATACACCCCTTCTATCATCAGGTTTTTCCAGTCCAATATGCCTTTTAATCGGGATTGGAGCTTTTCAGGCATGAGCAGTTCGCCCATAAGTATTGCCTTCTTTTGATACTTATCCCCATAAGACGGAGCTATCCCACGTTTTGTAGAGCCAAACTTCGCATCGCCAAGGCGCCCCTCCTCAAGCGAGTCAAGCTCTTTATGAAAGGGAAACACCACCACGGCACGGTCGCTGATCATAAGGTTTTCTGGGCTTATCTCGATTCCGGCCTTTAGCAGTCCCTCTATCTCGCCTACGAGGTGTTCGGGATCTATTACCATTCCGTTCCCAAGAACATTAACAACGCCCTTTCTGAAGATTCCCGAAGGTATGAGGTTCAGGGCAAACTTCCCATGCTCGTTCACTATTGTGTGTCCCGCGTTGCTTCCTCCCTGATAGCGTACTACTATATCATAGTCCTCGGCGATCAGGTCCACCATTCTTCCCTTTCCCTCATCGCCCCAGTTTACTCCGGTTATCGCACAAGTTGCCATCTCTAATTTGCTCCTTTAATTTATTTAACAAGGCCAATTCAACGTATTTACTGCGCTTTATTGCCCGCTGGCAGGCTGAGCCGCCTGCTAATCACGGTTTATATTATACAGGTCGTTGCCGTCATAGTCTATCGCCACTATTGCCGGCATATCTTCTATTCGCATCAGCCTTACGGCTTCAGCCCCCAGCTCGGGAAACGCTATAACATCAACGCTTCGTATACAGCTTGCTATCAAAAGGCCCGCGCCACCGGTGGCGGCAAAGTAAACGGCCTTTCCCTTCATAGCGCGCTTGACCTCGCTTGAGCGGGCCCCTTTTCCTATCATCGCCGTAAGGCCGTAGTCAATGAGCATTGGCGTATACGGGTCCATTCGGCTAGAGGTAGTAGGGCCGCATGGACCAACAATCTCGCCTGGCGCCGCCGGACAAGGACCGGCATAGTATATGCAGGCCGGCATATCCATGGGAAGCCTGCATCCTGATTTCAGCAGCTCCTTAAATTTTGCATGGGCAGCATCGCGCGCTGAATATATATAACCGGAAAGATAAACGGGCTCCCCGCAACGCAGGGACTTCATTTCATCGCTGTCAGCTTGTAATGGGAGCGTTACGCTTTTGCTAAGCATCTATAGCGTCCTTTCCGCATGCCTGCATGCATGGCATTGTAGATTTACGGCTACGGGAAGGCCCGCTATATGCGTATGTAGGGCTTCGGCATGAACGGCCAGCGCCGTGGTAGCCCCTCCCAGGCCCATAGGGCCAACGCCTGATTTGTTTATCAATTCGAGGGCTTCCCTTTCGATGCCAGCGATTCTCGTATCGGGAGACGGCGCTCCAAGGGGCCTTAGCAGCTGGCGCTTGGCCAGCAGGGCGGCCGCCTCCATTGTTCCGCCAATCCCTACCCCAGCCACTACTGGAGGACATGCGCTGGCTCCAGCGTCCAATACGGTTTTAACTATGAATTCAACTATTCCGTCAACTCCCTGCGAAGGGTCAAGCATGAAAAGCCGGCTTTTATTCTCGCTGCCAAACCCCTTTGGGGCGACGGCTATACGCAGCTTATCCCCGGCAACAAACCTGACGTGGATTACGGCTGGCGTATTATCCTGAGTATTTGCACGGGTTATTGCGTTTAAAACCGATTTTCTTAGGAAACCCGATTCGTATCCTCTTCTGACCCCTTTATTAACTGCACAATATACGTCGCCTTCAATATGTACGTCTAAGCCTACGTCAAGAAATACTACAGCCAGGCCCGTATCCTGACAGCACGGCCGCATGCGCTCGGCAGCTAACTTGTGATTTTCGATAATTTGATTCAAAACGGCGCGCGCGGCTCCGCCCTCCGCCTCAACAAAAAGTGCTTTTTCCAGGGCCGCCATGACGTCCGCAGGGACGCAACAACAAGCCGTAATGCAAAGCTCTGCAACGGCATGCTCTATATCGGCGGCATGTATGTATCGCATGTCATGCCCTCCTTAAATACAGCAACTATAATATCATGTTATGGAGGTCATTTCTATAAATGGCGAAATATATTAGCTTATATTATGATATTTGTTTATATATTGGCGTTGCGGATTATTGCAAAATAATATGGTTTTTTGGTATTATAATTAAGATGCGGGTATATTTCCGCACTACAGAAATCTGAAGGAGCTATGAAATGAAAAAGGTTGCCATAGTCATGGGCAGCGACAGTGATCTGGCCGTATTGCAGCCAGCGTTTGACAAACTTAAAGAGCTGTCGGTTCCCTTTGAGGCGCGGATTATTTCGGCGCACAGAACGCCCGGTATAGCGGCGGATTTTGCCAGGAATGCGGAGAGCAACGGCTTTGGCGTTATAATAGCGGCGGCGGGTAAGGCGGCCCACCTTGCGGGAGCTATAGCGGCAAACACAGTGCTGCCGATAATAGGGGTGCCGGTAAAGTCATCCGCTCTGGACGGACTCGACGCGCTGTTATCAACTGTCCAGATGCCATCTGGAATACCGGTGGCTACGGTAGCCATTGACGGATCCGCAAACGCGGCTATTTTAGCAGCCCAGATCATAGCCTTAGGCGACGAAGGGTTACTCATGCGCATTAAGGCGCTGCGTGCGGATATGGAAAGGACGGTCATTGAAAAGGACAGGCGGCTTGCAGAAAATCACACCTGATATAACAGCGGCCTCCGTGTATCGCGGAGGTCTTTTGAATTACATTTTATAGCGGTTGGTCATTGCTTGCTTTAGATCGGCCGGCGACCTGTATAGCAGTGTCGGACAAACATGAGATAAAAGATAAAGATAAAAGGAGAGCACTAATGGAAAAGACGGTTCAGCTTTATGAAGGAAAAGCAAAAAAGGTATACGCAACAAATGACGACTCATTGTGCATTGTGGAATATAAGGACGACGCAACCGCGTTTAACGGTGAAAAGAAGGGTACGATCGTGGGAAAGGGCGCGGTAAACAATGTTGTAACCAATCACCTGATGAGGATGCTTGGTAAAGAGGGCATTCCCACTCATTATGTTGAGGAGCTTTCGGACAGGGAAACGGTGGTTAAAAGGGTGAAAATAATTCCTCTTGAAGTAATAGTAAGGAATATAGCCGCCGGGTCGTTATCAAAGCGCCTTGGACTGCCCGAGGGGACAAAGCTCGGCAAGACGGTTTTGGAATATTGCTATAAGGACGATTCGCTTGGAGACCCGATGGTCAACGAATACCATATATTCGCCCTAGACCTTGCTACGAGTGAGGAGCTGGACGCCATTTCGGCTTATTCACTGAAAATAAATGAAATATTGTCCGGCTATCTGAGCGATCTAAACATAGAGCTGGTCGACTTTAAACTTGAATTTGGAAGGACGACAGACGGAGAGCTGGTGCTGGCGGACGAGATATCTCCCGATACATGCCGCTTTTGGGACGCAACGACAAAGGAGAAGCTCGACAAGGATCGTTTCAGGAGGGATCTGGGCGGCGTTGAGGACGCATATCGTGAGATTTTAAAACGGCTTATGGGAAGGTAAAAAGATGAAAAGACATGTATCTGACAGTTTGCATGAGGAATGCGGGGTATTCGGCATATATATGGATAAGCCGTGCGACGTTGTTTCGCCGGTTTACTATGCTTTGTACGCGCTGCAGCACCGCGGACAGGAAAGCTGCGGCATAGCAGTATGCAGGGATGGGGTAATAAACTGCCACAGGGATGCCGGACTGGTAAACGAGGTATTTACCGGCCCTGTGCTAAAGAGGCTTGGAACCGGACATATCGCCATTGGACATGTCCGCTACGGAACGACTGGCGACAATCCCAGGCTTAACGCTCAGCCGCTGGCCGTAGACCATATGAAGGGCTGCATGGCGCTTGCCCACAACGGCAATCTCATAAACGACGAGGAGCTAAGAGGCGAACTTGAGGCCATGGGATCAATCTTCCATACGTCAAGCGATACGGAGGTTATTTCTTATAATATAATTAAAGAATGCCTGCCTACGGACACGATAGAGGAGGCGGTATGCAGAGCGATGTATAATCTCAAAGGCGCGTATTCGCTAGTTATTATGACGAGGGATAAGCTGTTGGCCGTGCGCGATCCGTTCGGGTTCCATCCGCTTTGCATAGGCGAGCTAGAAGGCGGCTATGTGTTTGCTTCGGAAACCTGCGCGCTGGACAGCATAGGCGCGACATATCTGCGCGACGTAAAACCAGGCGAAATAGTAATAGCCGACAAGCGCGGCCTCACCAGCGTTGACGAGCACTGCGACAGCTGCGGCACAGCGCTGTGCGTATTTGAGCACATATATTTTGCGCGGCCCGACAGCATCGTCGACGGGAGCTCCGTCCATATGGCCCGGCGCCGCGCAGGGGCGTTTTTGGCGCTTGAACATCCCGTGCAGGCTGACGTCGTCATAGGCGTGCCCGATTCAGGCATAGACGCGGCGCTTGGATACGCTCAGCAGTCGGGAATTCCATACGGCGTTGGATTTATTAAAAACAAATATATAGGGCGTACGTTCATACAGCCTACGCAGGCCGATCGTGAACGGAAGGTTCGTATAAAGCTGAATCCGGTTGCGGCAACGGTTAAAGGAAAGAGGGTAGTCCTTATAGACGATTCGATCGTAAGGGGAACCACCATTGCGCGTATTGTCCGTTTGCTCAGGAACGCGGGCGCAAAAGAGGTCCACGTGCGTTCGTCCGCTCCAAAGTTCCTGTACCCCTGTTATTTTGGTACTGATATAGACTCACAGGATAATTTGGTTGCTTGGAAGCATAATGATGATGAGCTCAAGACCATGCTGGATGTTGACTCGCTGGGCTTTTTGAGCACGGCAAACGTTACAAAGCTTGCAGATAACACTAAGCTTGACTTCTGTACCGGCTGCTTTACAGGCGAATACCCATGTCCGATCCCGCCGCATGCGGGACGAAGCAAGTACTCAGGAAGAATAAGGGAAGAGTAGGAGACGTTTAGCGATGAAAAGTCACAGTGAAAGCTATCGAAACGCCGGCGTGGACATAACGGCGGGATACAAAGCGGTGGAGCTGATGAAGCCACATATAGCAAGAACCAAGGTAAAGGGAGCGTTCATGGATATAGGGGGATTCGGAGGGCTGTTTGAGCCGGATTTGAACGGAATTTCCAATCCGGTGCTCGTCAGCGGAACCGATGGTGTGGGTTCAAAGCTTAAACTGGCATTTTATATGGATAAGCACGATACGGTTGGAATAGACTGCGTTGCTATGTGCGTTAACGACATAATCTGCTGTGGGGCAAAGCCTATGTTTTTCCTCGATTATATCGCGCTTGGCAAAAATGTACCCGAGCGCGTGGCTAGCATAGTATCGGGCGTCGCCGAAGGCTGCGTTCAGGCCGGCTGCGCCCTTGTAGGCGGGGAAACCGCGGAGATGCCTGGTTTTTACGCTGAGGACGAGTATGACCTGGCCGGATTTTCGGTTGGTATTGTTGACCGTGCGGAGATTTTTGACAACACCTCGGTCAAAGCGGGCGACACGTTGATTGCGCTCCCCTCTTCAGGCGTGCATTCCAATGGGTTCTCGCTCATAAGAAAGATATTTGGTATTTCCGATGAAGACAACGGTGCGAATCTGGGCTTAAGGTATGACGGCCTTGAAAACACCTTAGGGGAGGAACTGCTTAAGCCCACGCGCATATACGTTAGTTCAATAATGGCATTGAAAGATCAGGTTAGGATAAAGGCTGTTACGCATATCACGGGCGGAGGTTTTTATGAAAACATTCCCAGGGGCCTTCCCGAGGGACTTGCCGCAAGGATATGCGGTAGCGCATTGAGGACGCCGCCCATATTTGATATTATCCGTTCGGAGGGTAACGTGCCGGAGCGCGATATGTTCAACACCTTCAATATGGGCGTAGGAATGACGGTAATAGTGGCGCGGGAGGAGGCGGATAAGGCCATAAATGTGCTGAATACTTGCGGTGCGGACGCGTATTTGCTTGGGGATGTTATCAACGGAAGCGAAGGCGTTGTCATACAGTAAACGCTATACGAGGGTATGCAGGAAGTGAATAAAAATAACCATTGTAAGAAAAAGGCCAATATAGCCGTGCTGGTATCCGGAGGGGGGACAAATCTTCAGGCCCTCATCGACGCCGGCAATAAAGGCGAACTTAAAAGCGGCCAGCTCAAGCTGGTAATATCCAGCAAGCAGGACGCATATGCGCTTGTACGGGCACATAATGCCGGCATTGACGCCGTAACGGTATCTAAAAAGCAGTGCGGAGGCCAGGAGGTTTTTGAAAGGCGCATAGAAGAGCTGCTCAAGGAGTATTCGATAGACGTTATAATCCTGGCAGGTTTTATGTCCATTTTCAGCGCGGAATTCGTAAAGCGCTATCCAAACCGGATAATCAATATTCATCCTTCGCTGATACCTTCCTTTTGCGGGAAGGGCTTTTATGGCCTGAAAGTACATGAAGCCGCGCTGGAATATGGTGTTAAGCTAACAGGAGCAACCGTTCACTATGTAAACGAAGTTACGGACGGCGGAGAGATATTGCTGCAAAAAGCGGTTGACGTTATGCCGGACGATACGCCGGAAACGCTTCAACGCCGGGTAATGGAGCAAGGTGAATGGATATTGCTGCCCATGGCCGCAGAGATGGTGTGCAGGAGGATATTGGAGGAGGATGAATATGCATTCATTAGGTGATAAAGCTATTGGGGCTGAGCTTATTAAAAACAGCTATCCGGGACGCGGAATAGCGATAGGTCGAAGCGACGGCGGCGGCAGCGTGGTCATAGCGTATTTCATTATGGGGAGGAGCGAGAACAGCCGAAACCGGATTTTTGTCGAAGACGGGTTGTCACTGAGGACCCAGGCGCATGACCCAGGCAAAATGACCGATCCGTCACTGATAATATATAGTCCTGTAAAAGTTCTTGACAGAGCAATAGTGGTTACAAACGGAGATCAGACCGATACCATTTGCCGCGCGCTGGATGAAGGAAGCACCTTTGAAGCCGCGCTGCGCTCCAGGGAGTACGAGCCGGACGCGCCGAACTACACCCCGCGCATAAGCGGAATGGTTGATTTCCATGGCGGTGCATTCTCCTATAAGCTTAGTATATTAAAACGCGGTGAATACGGAGGGTGCGAAAGGTTTTTTTATGAATACCAGATGCCGGCGGCGGGAGAAGGACACCTGATACATACCTATTCAGAGGATGTAAACCCGTTGCCACCGTTTAAAGGCGAGCCAAAGCGCGTATCATTTTCAGGGGATGCAAACCGGCTTTCAGAACATATCTGGGAAAGCCTCAATGCGGAAAACAGGGTGGCGCTGTACGTCAGGTTTGTAGATCTAGTGAGCGGACGCGCGGAAACCAGGATAATAAACAAGTTAAGCTAATAGCAAGTACTATAAAACTAAGGAGCAAACGATGCAAACTATTGAACTGAAATACGGCTGCAATCCCAATCAAACGCCTGCGCGCGTCTATATGGAGCATGGCGAACTTCCCGTTAAAGTGCTTAACGGGCGGCCGGGCTATATAAACCTTCTTGACGCGCTTAACGGTTACCAGCTGGTAAGGGAGCTGAGGCTTGCGCTTAATCTGCCGGCCGCGGCCTCTTTCAAGCATGTGAGTCCGGCGGGAGCCGCTGTGGGCACGCCATTGAACGATACGCTGAGAAGTGCGTATTTTGCCGGCGAAGGCGAGCTTTCCCCGCTTGCGTGCGCGTATGTCAGGGCCAGGGGGGCCGACCGGATGTCCTCGTTCGGCGACTTTATAGCGTTGAGCGATATATGCGACGTTGCAACGGCGGTTTGCATAAAAAAAGAGGTATCCGACGGTGTAATAGCGCCGGGATATGAACGTGAAGCTCTTGAAATTTTAAGAAAAAAGCGTAATGGCGGTTACACCGTGCTTCAGATTGATGAAAACTACGTTCCGGATCTGATGGAGATAAAACAGGTATATGGCGTTATGTTTGAACAGCGAAGAAACGATCTTGAGATCACGCCGGATTTATTATCGAATATTGTAACGGTTAACAAGGAATTGCCTAACTCGGCAGTACGCGACCTTATACTTGCTTTGATCGCGTTAAAATATACGCAGTCAAATTCCGTGTGTTACGCTTCCTCAGGTCAGACGGTTGGCGTCGGAGCGGGACAGCAATCAAGAATACACTGTACCCGCCTTGCAGGGAACAAAGCGGATATATGGCATTTGCGCCAGCATCCAAAGACGCTCGGCCTGAAATTTAAAAAGGGTATAGGCCGTGCTGACCGCGATAATTCAATCGACCTGTATCTTTCGGATACGGAGTCTGGAGACGTATTGGGCGACGGCAAATGGCAAGGTATCTTTGATGAAAGGCCAGAGCCCCTGACCAATGATGAAAAACGCGAGTGGCTTTTGGGATTTAACGATGTATCCCTTGGCAGCGACGCCTTCTTCCCCTTTGGCGACAACATCGAACGCGCCCATAGGAGCGGCGTTAAATACATAGCTCAGCCAGGCGGTTCAATCAGGGACGATCAGGTTATAGCTACATGTGACAAGTATGGAATGACAATGGCGCTTACAGGCGCGAGGCTGTTTCATCATTGATTCTGTTAGGAGGTAACACGGTATGGACATAATGGTAATCGGCGGCGGTGGAAGGGAACACGCAATAATAAAAAAAATCAAGCGTAGCCCTAACGCGGGCACGATATATTCCCTTCCTGGCAATGGAGGAATATCGGAGGACGCCGTTTGCGTACCAATCGGCGCCAAAGACATTAGAGGTATTGTGAAGTTTGCGCTGGATAATAGGGTTGATTTTGTTGTAGTAACTCCAGACGACCCGCTTGCGCTGGGCGCGGTGGATGCCCTGCATGAGGCGGGCATACCGTGCTTTGGCCCTGTTAAAAGAGCGGCGGAAATAGAGAGCAGCAAGATATTTGCTAAAGAGCTTATGAAGAAGTACGGCATCCCTACGGCCAAGTACAAGGCTTTTGACGATCCAGAGGATGCTGAAATCTATCTTGACGCTTCCGAGTATCCTGTTGTTATAAAGGCCGATGGGCTGGCGCTGGGAAAGGGCGTTATAATTGCCAACGACAGGGCCGAAGCCCGAAACGCCGTAGACGACATGATGCGAGGACTCAAGTTTGGCGAAAGCGGGGCCAGGGTTGTGATTGAGGAGTTCTTGCAGGGTCCTGAGGTTACAGTTTTGACGCTTACCGATGGAAGGACCATTGTACCGATCGGTTCATCCATGGATCACAAGCGCGCGCTTGATTATGACAAGGGGAAAAATACCGGCGGAATGGGCGTAATAGCCCCCAATCCGTTCTATACGGACGATATAGCAAAGGAATGTATGGAGCGTATATTTATCCCAACAATCCGCGCTATGGAACAGGAGGGCCGTTTGTTCAGGGGATGCCTGTACTTTGGATTGATGCTTACCAAAGACGGCCCAAAGGTCATCGAATACAATTCGAGGTTTGGCGATCCGGAAACCCAGGCGGTACTTCAGCTAATGGACGCCGACCTGCTGGAGCTTATGACGGCTGTTGAAGAGGGGCGCTTAAAGGATGTTGATGTAAAGTTTAAAGATGGGGCCGTATGCTATATCGTGCTTGCGTCGGGCGGTTACCCCGAATCGTACGAGACGGGAAAGAGAATAGAGTTCGGGGCGCCAGAGGATTTTGATGGCATAACAATATATCATTCCGGAACAAAGCGTGAAGGTGATGCATTTGTGACGTCGGGCGGCCGCGTATTGGGCGTATCCGCTCTAAGGGGCACGCTGAAGGAGGCTGTTGACGCGGCTTATTCAGCGGCAGGAAAGATATGCTTTGAAGGAATGCATTATAGAAGAGATATTGGCAGGTCTGCCCTTGGCGGATCTGCTGAATGAGAGGATATCGCATGGTTTACAGAATCTACGTAGAGAAGAAGAAAGGCTTTAATGTGGCGGCGGCGTCGCTGCTGCATGAACTGCAATCGTTTTTGGGTATAGACGGACTCAAGGAAATAAGGCTGTTTAACCGCTATGACGTGGAAGGGATAGATGGGGAACTCTTTGAATATTGCTGCAAAACGGTGTTTTCAGAGCCTCAAACGGATGTAACGTATAATGAACTGCCGCGGCTTATGGAATGCAGGATTTTCGCAGCCGAATACCTCCCAGGCCAGTTTGACCAGCGCGCCGACTCGGCAGCGCAGTGTATCCAGCTTATTTCACAGTCCGAGCGCCCTACCGTGCGCACGGCTAAGATTTTTGCGCTTATGGGGGATGTTACGGACGATCAATTCGAGAAGATAAAAGCGTATGTAATTAATCCGGTTGACAGCAGGGAAGCGTCTTTCGTCCTTCCAGACACGCTTGAACTTTCGTGTGAAACGCCAGGTCCAGTGCCCTTGATAAGCGGGTTTATCTCATTTGACGATAAATCGCTTGAAAACATCATACAGGAGTATGGCCTGGCCATGGATATGGCTGACATAAAATTCTGTCAGGAGTACTTTAAGAGCGAAAACCGAGATCCATCACTGGCTGAAATACGCGTGATTGACACCTATTGGTCCGATCATTGCAGGCACACGACGTTTTTAACTCAAATAGAGAACGTTTCATTTGAAAACGAAACGGCAAAAAACGCATATGAACGATATATCAAAATAAGGGAAGAGCTGGGAGTAAAAAAGCCGGTTTCACTTATGGATATGGCGACGATAGGCGCAAAGTACTTGAAAAGCACGGGGAAGCTTAAGGATCTGGATGAATCCGAGGAGATTAACGCGTGCACCGTAAAGGTTAAGGTCGAAAGCGGCGGATGCGCTCAGGACTGGCTCTTGCTGTTTAAGAATGAAACGCATAACCATCCCACGGAAATCGAGCCGTTTGGCGGCGCGGCCACCTGTATTGGCGGCGCGATACGCGACCCATTGTCAGGAAGGGGTTATGTATACCAGGCTATGAGGATAACGGGAGCGGGCGATCCCTTTGAGCCGCATACGCTTCCAGGCAAGCTGCCCCAGCGCAAGATAGCCGTGGAATCGGCGGATGGATACAGCTCCTATGGCAACCAGATAGGCCTGGCAACGGGCATTGTAGATGAAATTTACCACCCAGGGTATGTAGCAAAGCATATGGAACTGGGAGCTGTCGTGGGGGCGGCTCCAGCTGAGAATGTCAGACGGGAAAGGCCCCTTCCCGGCGATGCCGTAGTATTGATAGGCGGACGTACTGGAAGGGACGGCTGCGGCGGAGCAACGGGTTCATCAAAGGCGCATAACGCCGCCTCCCTTGATACATGCTCAGCCGAGGTGCAAAAGGGGAACGCGCCGGAGGAAAGAAAGCTTCAGCGCCTGTTCAGAGACAAGGAGGCTGCTTCCATGATAAAGCGGTGCAACGATTTCGGCGCGGGCGGAGTATCAGTCGCCATTGGCGAACTTGCCGACGGCCTTGACATAGACCTAAACGCCGTCCCGAGAAAATATGAGGGATTGTCAGGCGTTGAACTGGCTATAAGCGAATCGCAGGAGCGCATGGCCGTAGTGCTGGAAGAGGAGGATGTGCCGCGTTTTCTTGAGCTGGCTGGCGACGAAAACCTGGAAGCTACCGTTGTGGCCCGCGTAACGGACGACAGGCGTCTGGTAATGAGGCATAACGGATGTAAGGTTGTGGATATATCGAGAGACTTTCTTGATTCAAACGGCGCGGCAAAGCATACCGACGTATGCGTAGCCGCTCCGGCCACTAATGAAAGTGACATGCAGGGCGGATCATTCGAAGAAAGGATGATCAAGCTGGCCTCGGATCTCAATATATGCTCAAAGAGGGGACTGTGCGAACGGTTTGATTCCACCATAGGCGCCGGTACGGTGATAATGCCCTTTGGCGGGATACGGCAGCGAACGCCCGCCCAGGCTATGGCGGCGAGGCTGCCGGTGCTGAACGGTAAAGCTGATACATGCTCCGTTATGGCATATGGGTTTGACCCGTACCTGTCAGAGTCCGATCCGTTTGAGGGGGCATATGCCGCGGTGGTGCATTCGGTATCAAAGGTAATAGCGGCGGGCGCCGATATATCGCGATGCTGGCTTACGTTGCAGGAATTCTTTGAAAAGCTCAGAAGCGATCCGTTAAGGTGGGGAAAGCCTATGGCGGCGCTTTTAGGAGCGCTTTGTGCTCAGCTTGACTTGGGACTGGCCGCAATCGGAGGCAAGGATTCGATGAGCGGTTCGTTTGACAACCTGGACGTACCTCCAACACTCGTATCATTCGCTGTTGCTATGGCTGATATCGGCGATGTGATATCTCCTGAGTTCAAACGCGTGGGTTCGGATTTGATGTTCATCGCGCCCGAGGGCTGTATGGAAGGTCAGGGCAGCGGGAAGCCGCTGCTTGAGGTGCTCGGCGTCATATCCAGGCTGATCAAGGAAAGGAAGGCGGTTTCCGTTTTCGCCCTTGGCTGCGGGGGCATAGCGGAGGCAGTGCTTAAGATGTCCCTGGGCAACGGTATAGGAGCGAAGCTGGATGTTGATTCCGACCTTGTATTCAAGCCCTGTTACGGAGGATTTATAGTGGAACTGGCGCCCGGGTTTAAAAGCGGCACGGGCGAAGGCGATATTATTGGGCATACTTCCAAAGCGTACCGCATTGAGGTAAGCGGCGGCAGCGCGGATTTGCACGCTGTTGAACAAGCGTATGAGAGCAGGCTGGAACCCATATATCCAACACAAACCCAGGCCAGAGGCCAAGTGATAAATACCTGCTCCTATAAAGCGTCCGAATGGCCAAGACCAGCGGTAAAAATCGCGTCGCCAAGGGTATTGATACCGGTATTCCCGGGAACGAACTGCGAATACGATACCGCGGAAGCGTTAAAGGCGCTTGGAGCTGAGCCGGATATACTTGTAATAAAGAACCTGACCTCATCGGCGGTTGAGGAATCGGCTCATGAATTTGCAAGGAGGCTTTCAAAGTCCCAGATCCTGTTCATACCAGGCGGCTTCTCCAGTGGAGACGAACCCGACGGTTCGGGCAAATTTATAACCGCCTTTATGAGAAACCCTTTAATAAGCGAAAGAATATCAGACCTTCTGGACGAGCGTGACGGACTTATTTGCGGCGTATGCAACGGATTCCAGGCCCTTATAAAGCTCGGTCTTGTGCCATATGGGGAAATACGGGAAGCACAAGCGTTAAATCCAACGCTCACCTACAATAGGATAGCCCGCCATCAGTCCAGGCTTGTCAGGACAAGGGTAGCTTCGAATAAATCGCCATGGTTGATGCGCTATAATGTCGGAGACGTACATTTAACCCCTGTTTCGCATGGGGAGGGTCGTTTCGTATGCTCTGCGGAGCTCCTTGAAAAATTGGAGAGAAACGGGCAGATTGCTACGCAGTACGCCGATCTCTCCGGCGCGCCTTCCATGGATATGGATACAAACCCCAACGGTTCGGACTGGGCTGTCGAGGGGATAACCTCTCCGGACGGACGAATATTTGGAAGAATGGCGCACAGCGAACGTTGCCGTGAGGGGCTGTATAAAAACGTGCCAGGAAATTATGTCAACGATTTTTTCAGGGGCGCTGTAGACTACTTTAGGCTGTAAGCAAGGAAGGAAGTGTCGAATGTCAGGTATAATAGACGGCAAGGCGGTCGCGGAGGCGGTATACGAGGGACTAAGGCCTAGGATAGAATCATTGGCGTTTAAGGGAGTAAAACCATGCCTTTGCCTAGTGCTTGTAGGCGGAGATGAATATTCACAACGCTATATTGGCATAAAGGCAAAAAGGGCTAAGGCGCTGGGTATGGAAGCGCGCATATATAAGCTGCCTGAGGGAACGGAGCAGGGCAAGCTTATTGACGTGGTCAGGGATTTAAACGAGGACAACACTGTTCACGGCATTTTGGTGCAGCTTCCGCTGCCGCCACACATAGACCAGCATGCGGTCATAGGCGAGCTTAATCCCGAAAAGGATGTCGACGGGTTCCATCCTGAGAGCTCAGGACGCCTTATGATAGACCTGCCGTCCATTCCGCCGTGTACGCCAAGGGGCATCATAGAGCTTATAAGGAGTACGGGAAGGAAGATATCGGGCACGCATGCGGTTGTAATAGGCCGCAGCATGGTAGTTGGCAGGCCTACGGCCATGCTTTTGACCAATGAGGATGCAACGGTTACGCTATGCCATTCAAAAACCCGTGAACTATTCAGGTTTACTAAAGACGCGGATATTATCGTGTCGGCTACGGGCAGGCCAGGATTGATAAACGGAGAGATGGTTAAAAGAGGAGCGATTGTAATAGACGTTGGAAATTCAACGGTTGACGGAAAGCTTGTAGGGGACGTGGATTTTAAATCGGTTAGGGAGAAGGCGGATTTTATTACCCCAGTTCCCGGAGGCGTAGGGCCTATGACGATAGCCATGCTTATGCAAAACACTGTGGAGGCGGCCGAGCTTAAAGCGGGGATATAATGATATGGGACAGGGCGGCGGATGGAACCAACGGCTATATACCAAGCGTTATAAGACATTAGGGAGATGGTAGTTAACCGCTTTGGCCGACTTCTGCTTAGCAGAAACACTGATATGTTGTGTTTTTTACCGAGTTCGTTAAAGCATATAAAAAAGCTGAACTATGGCGTTACGCTGGCTAACATGCTATATTTTAAATATTCAAATTAAATACTAAAGGAGATGCGCAATGGCAGAGATAATCAAGGTATTTAAGGAGCATATGCCTGAGCTGAAGCTTATCGGCAAGAGATATGGAGATAAGGACAGGGATAGGTATGGCTCCTACTCCGAGAAATGGCAGGAGTGGTTTCAGAGGGGTTATTTTAACGACCTTAAGCAGTGCGGTGGAATAGAACGCATAAGCGACGATTATGTCGGCATGATGCGGCTTTCTGAAGATGGCGTTGAGTATTGGATAGGCGTATTGATGTCGCCCGAGGATACGGCTCCAGAAGGATTCGAATCGGTTTTAGTGGCCGAGGGGGATCTAGGCGTATGCTACGTATATGGAAAGGAAAATTCGGGAGAGCTCTTTGGCATGGACGTGCATAACGATTGTATGAAAAAATTCGCGGAACAGGGATGGAAGGTGAAGCCTTCCGCCTGGTTTGTTGAGAGGTATAATTGCCCCAGATATACTGTAGCTGATCAAGCGGGCAATGTTATTCTGGATTACTGCGCCTATATTGACTAGATAAGGTTGGCGGCGCAGGCATCTTAATGTTTGATGAATGTGCCGCCATTATCAATAAGTTTGGCATAGACTTGATAAGTAATTAATTTAATTGTTATATTATAATATAATTCATAGATTTATTATTAATAATTATACCTTTCAGTAAGAGTAATAGATTGATAAGAAACAGTTGTTTTTTCTTGAGAAAGGAGTTTTAAATGAGTAAAAAAACATTAGGTCTGTTATTGGCGATTTCAATATTGGCATGTGCGGTTTTATTAATCAGCTGTATACCAGAGGATAGTGAAGCGATAGGGGGGCAAACAATGAATCCCACCTTTAGCCCTGGGGCTACGCCGGATGCCACCGAAGGGCAAACACGAACGGCAGCGCAGAGCCCGTTAAACTATATTGATGATCCTCTGAAGGAGGTTGATGATTATAGCGATTGGAATATAATACAGAAAAGACCGAATATACAGGATGATATGGAGGTTCATTTTATAAACATAGGCGAGTCGGTTGATGCGGGCGGGTATAAGTATAAGCTGTGGGCAACACAGGTGCGGGATGGACTCTATCAGCTGATGCTGAGTCAAGACGGCTATGACCATGAGATAGGAAGCCCAAGGATGTTCGAAGGCGCTTATGCCGCAATCCTTGATCTCAACGGGGATGGGAAACTGGACGACGTTATAATAGAGGCGCAGCATATGGACATTGACGCTCCGTTAACCTCCGATACCTATGTGTGGGATGGAACGTTTGGCTTTGTACGCTCATGCTTAGAAAAGTATCCAGTAGACATAGAAGAGGGCTATATAACTTTAAAAATGTTCTTTGATAATATTATAAGCGCTAAGTGTGTTAAGATGAGATATGCTTACTCAAATGAAATGATGGTGCAGAGTAGCCTGTTTTTCGATATAGTTGTTGAGGACGGCTGTGAACCAAAATATCATACGGTAATTAAGGACTTTGAAGCCTTTATGCTAAAGGACGCCGGTATGGGTTCATATAGCCCGATTACTTTAAAGGCAGGGACAAAGCTTCAGGTAATCAGCACAAATCTAATAGACAGGATTAATTTCAAGACTGAAGGCGGGCTTGAAGGCTATTTCAATTATTCGTTTTTCACCTGGGACAGGCTAATTAACGGAGTTCCACAGGAGGAGATATTTGATTCCTATGAATTCTCTTGGCCGGGATAATGATTAAGGCGGATAGTCCTCATACTATATAAATTGTTTGATGCCAAGCATATATATTCAGCCATGAGCGGTTAGAACAGGCTCGTTATGTAATCGCAAGAGAATTAATCATCAGAAAATATATACAACAATTCACACCTGGCTGTTTCAGGCTGCTGGTTTGGATCAACGCTTGAAAATTTAAACGAAAGGGGGAATGTGGAATTGCTTAAACATTACAAATAAAAACAACGACAATTATAGTACTTGTAATGGCGATGCCGTGTTTATATGGATGCAATAAAGCTGATAACCTTATGCGTGTTCCCTTGGAAACGGCCAAGTCTTCCATAGCGGATGCAAGCAAATCCAATGTGGAAGGACAATTAGATGAAAACCCAAAGGAGGATGAAGCAGGCGGCTTTGCAGATGGTCATGATTGGCAGCCCGTCTACAAAATCGAGGATGTAAAAGACGATATAGATATAGCCTATATAAATCTGGGAGAAACTATAAAGCTTGGGCAGGTTAGATATTCGCTGAAGACCGAGAGGGCAAATACGCCTTTGACGGGTTATCAGTTGATCCTGACTCAAGACGGTCCATATTAAGCCCAGATTAAAATAGGTGAACCTATGCCATATATTGGCGCATATGCGGCAATTACCGATCTAAACGGGGACGGGAAGAACGAGGCTGTTATTCACTGTTGGCTGGCGGAATTGGAAGAAAGTTGCACCTATTTCTCAAACATTAACAATTTTTGCATAATGATGAGGGGTTATCCTGTAAGCGTTGAAAGAGGGTTTGTGACGATGGAATCTCTCTATGAAGTAGCAGGCACAAAGTGCTGCAGGATGAAGTATGCGTTTACAAGCGATACGCTTGTGCAAACGAATCACTATTATAATATAATGGAATACAATAAGGGCTACAAATATCATCTTATAAAAAAGGATTTTGGCGCGTATGAGTTAATCGGTTCTGACGAGGATGAGTACAGGCCGATAGAGCTCAAGGAGGGTTTGATGATTCAACTTACAAGCACAAATATGACAGACAGGATAAATTTTATAACGGATAGGGGGGATAAGGGACTACTTCAACTGCTCGTTTTCTACGGATCAACTGCTGATCGACGGAATTCCGCAGCATGATATATTTCAATACAGTTAAGTAGTCAAGATTGCCGGAGGTTAAGCAAAACTTAAAAACGGCCTTAATAATCTATTGCCTATTTGAAGCGGCTAATGACTTCTGAAGCCTATAGCCAGCCTGATAGAACCCTAATCCTAATTGATAAGGTATAAAATAAACATATGCATCCTTTTGGGCGGGCACGTGATAATCGCGTGTCCGCTTTCATAAACTCTAACAAAGGAGGACATGCGATGCTTAATACTACCTATAGATCATTGGACAATGAGTTAAAGTACATATTCCCGCCGCGGCTAAGCCAAATACTTGTTTCCGTAAACGCTCAAAGAGCGCTTGAGGAGATACGTATACGGGTCAACAGGCAGGTTCAGCTAATATACTCGGATGGGGACGAGATGATATCGGACATCGTGGCAACAGCGGACGATTGTGCCCGATTGCTTATCAATATATGCGAACACTCGATCTACGCCAGGGAGGAGGAACTGAAGCAGGGCTTTGTTACAATAGGCGGTTGCCGTATAGGCCTTTGTGGAAGGGCCATCACGGAACGAGGGCATATAAAACGCCTGGCTGACGTAACTGGATTTAACATAAGGATTGCCCGCGAGGTCAGGGATGCCGCAAAGCATATCATAAAATCGCTTATAGATGGGTTTGGGCGTCCGGTATCGTCGCTGCTTATATCCCCGCCTGGAACAGGCAAGACAACGGCGCTTCGCGATATTGCAAGGAGGTTTAGCGACGGCGTGGGAGTAATACCCAAAAAGGTTTGTGTTGTGGACGAAAGGAACGAGCTTTCGGGAAGCGTAAACGGTATTGCCAGCCTGGATCTGGGCTGCCGTACCGACATATTGACAGGATGCCCAAAGGCTGACGGCATGATGATGGCTGTGCGTTCCATGTCCCCTGAGATACTCCTTACGGACGAGCTGGGAAATGACAGGGACGCAGCCGCGGCGCTTGAGGCGGTCAACTGCGGCATAGCGCTAATAGCTAGCGCCCACGCCTCGGACATGGCAGAGCTGAGGTCAAGACCGTCGATGAATGCGCTGCTTAGCGAAGGGGCCTTTAAAAAGGTGCTGAGATTGACTAGAGATCAGTTTGGAATACATGCCCGCGAGGAGCCGGCATATGCGGGATTGAAGGTGAATATAAATGCTTAGGTACATTTCCGCGGCCATGATATTTGCAGTTTGCGCCTTGTTTGGCATGAGCAAAGCATGGGATATTAAGTCGAGGCTGGGTTTTCTGCAGAATATGAAATATGACATAGAACAGATAAAAAACCAGCTTGAGTTTACCCTACGCCCGATAAAAAGCCTGATTTCCGATTATTCCAACTTCAAGGATGCTGAAATATGGAGGCTTCTTTGCGACAATATGGACGGCAGCAGCGCGGCCGGAGACGCGTGGCGCATGGTGGAGAGCAGCAGACAGGAGTTTATGCGCCTGAGCGCTGAGGAAAGAAGGATATTAGCCGACTTTGCAAAGGGATTGGGGACAAGCGACTTAAGCGGCCAGCTAAGGCAGGCGGAGCTTGCGATTTTGCAGCTTACGGGGGCTATAGACGCCCTTTCAAAGGAACTTTCGGTTAAAGAGCGGCTCTACAGTTCGCTTGGCGCGCTTACCGGACTGGCTGCGGCGATACTTATACTCTAGGCTACGGAGGAAGACAATGGGGATTGACATAATACTTAAGATTGCGGGTATAGGGATACTTGTCGCTGTGGCCTGTCAGCTTTTGAAACAGACCGGACGCGACGATATAGCGATGATAACGGCGCTGGCTGGCATTATAATAGCTCTGATGATGGTTTTAAATCAGATAGGGGCGCTCTTTGACAGCGTGTCGCGAATTTTTGGCCTGTATTAAATGGGTGATTAGATATGGCAATATTCAAAATAGTGGGAATTGCGATTATCGCGGTTACGCTTGTGATGGTGATACGGTCGTACAAGCCGGAGATGGCGATACAGGTGAGTATAGCGGCAGGTATTATGCTGCTCATAGTTGTGGTGGGGGAGATTACCGGGTTTGTTGATACCGTAAAAAACGCCGCCGCCAGCTATGGCCTTAACAGCGATTACATCATGCTGATATTCAAGGTAGTGGGAATAGCGTATATAATCCAGCTTGCGGCGCAGATATGTACGGATGCGGGTGAAAGCGCAATAGCGTCCAAAGTCGAGCTTGCCGGAAGGGTTATGATCCTGCTTGCGGCGGCGCCGACCGCATTTTCAATATTGGATATGATTCTGGAGCTGGTGCCATGATCAGGACCCATGTCAGAATGCTGCTGCTGGCCGTCATAATGCTTTTGATGTTGCCCGCTTACGTGTTGGCGGCGGACGACAATGTTGAAAGCGATACGATTGAAGACATCGATTGGGAAATCCGGTCGCAGCTTGGAGGTTACGATCTGTCTGAGTGGCAGTCCGAGCTGGACGCGATGGAATGGGATGTGTTTAAGGGCGAAACAGCTTCGGATATTATATATCAACAGGCGGCCGGTGAAGCGGCGATTGAACCCGGGGAAACGTTGGAATCAATTCTGGGGATGGTGCGGTCCGAGTTGGCGTCAAACCTTGGGCTGCTTGCCGGCTTTCTCTGTTCGGCGCTTATAGGCGGATTCGCGGATATACTTATAGGCGGAAAGGAGAAAAGCGGGCTAAAGACGTTGACGGGCTTTATCTGCTATGGGCTAGCGGTAGGCTTAGTCGTATATGCATTGGGGCGTATGGCGGGTATAGCGGGAAAAGCAATAGGGGGGATATCCAATCTTACAGAAGCTGTATTGCCTGTAATGACCACCATGCTGTCCGCAGCGGGAGGAATAGAGGCAAATGCCGCAATAAGCCCTCTTCTGGCCTTTTTGAGCAGCACAGTAATCAAGGTAATTCAGTCCCTGATAGTGCCCATTGTGCTCGCCGGGGGCGTTCTGGCTCTTATCAACAACTTGACTGGACGGGCACAGCTTGGCCAGCTATACTCTCTAAGTAAAAATTCGGCTAAATGGATACTGGGGTTCATGTTTACGCTATATATTGGCATAACCGCGATTTCGGGGATAGCCGTATCTTCGGTAAGCGGCCTCTCGCTAAAGACGGCAAAGTTCGCCATAGATAAATTTGTCCCGATAATTGGAGGCATGGTTTCAGGCACGGTAGATACTGTTATGGGATGCTCAATGATCGTGAAAAACGCGGCGGGAATAGCTTCAATTTTAATAGCCGTGGGCCGCGTAGCGTCACCGCTTATTCAGATAGCGTGCACAATGTTTACCCTTAGAATAGCTGCCGCTATATGCGAACCCATTGCCTCTTCAAGCCTTCCAAAAATGCTGTCGTCGGTGGCCGATATCGCGGGATACCTGTTCGCGGCGGTGATAGGCTGCGGTCTTATGTTTATAATAACGATTGGCATAATCATCGGTACGGGAAACATATATATAAGTGGGTGATGATATGGAATGGATATATCAACAGATTATAAAGATTGCGGCGGTATCCATAACTGCGATGCTTCTAAAGTTCGCGCTGCCCGATGGAAAGCTGAAATCCAGCGCGGAGAAGGTCATAGATATGGCGGTGCTTTTAACCATTGCGGAGCCTATTGTCAGCCTGTTTTACTTTTAGACGCGGGAGGTGAGATTAAATGCAGGGCAAAACGAAGATGTGGGATACGCTGATTGCCAAAATAAAAGGCAATAAAAAACTGGAGATAGCAATATATGTAGCGCTGGGCCTGGCCGCGGTGCTTATATATGTATCTACAATTATACCCAAAAGCCCTGAAGAACCAAAAGACAACGATGTAGTGGTATCAGAGGTTTCAGTCTCTACTGAATCAGGATTGGAAGAGCGGCTTGCAAAAACGCTGTCGGGCATAAAGGGCGTTGGAAGGGTTGAAGTGATGATTACATATGAAACTACATCAAGGCTGGTACCGGCGATGTCCACTGATACACAGCAAAACAGCTCGTCAGGCAGCGATGGGAGCGAGTCGCAGACCAATACCGAATCCTCTTCTCCGGCAACAATATCTAAGAATGGCGGGAACGAACCGATCGTGCTTACGGAGGTGCAGCCGCTTGTGCGCGGCGTAATAGTTGTAGCTGAGGGCGCTGAGGATATAGCAGTAAAGCTGAATTTGCAATATGCCGTTAAGACGGTGCTTGGGATAGATGACGATTGCATAGAAGTATTCGAAATGGAACAATAGAAAAGGAAGGTGCTAATATTATGAAAAAGCTAAAGGTAAACGCCAGAACGGTCGGAATTATTGCGGTGGTAGCCGCGCTGCTTATTGGAGCCGTATACTTAAACGTACAGCTCAACGGTCAAACATCCTCTCCCGCGCCCAGTCCGCCGCCGACGCATTCAGCCGGCGGGACGGATATTGATACTTCAATACAGTCGAGCGCCGGTACGAATTACTTTGCAGATTTCAGAACCAGCCGTGAGCAAACACGAAACAGGGAGATTGAATACCTCAACGCCATTATCAATAACGAGAACACAGACGCTGAAACCCTTAAGGATGCGCAGGAGCAGATGACTGAAATAGTGGATTGTATGGAAAAGGAGTTTACCATTGAGAGCCTGTTAAAGGCGAAAGGTTTTACGGACGCGGCGGTTACCTTTCACTATGGGTCGGTCAATGTGATTGTCGACGCCTCAACGCTTACCAATGAGGATGTGGCTCAAATACTTGATATAGTAAAACGCGAAACAGGAGAGGAGGCCCAAAACATCAAGGTAAGCGCAAATAACTGATCGTGTCCAATCTTTTCAGAAAAAACACCTTTGTTTAATGTTTTTGATTGCATTAACGGTGTTTTCTGGTATAATGATTATATAATCGGTGGATTAATCCACACGTAAGAGATTATACCCAATAAGGAGGAAATAACTATGACACCCGAAAATGATATCAGCACCGATGTACTCTCAAACGAGGGTGGAAAGATAGTGTTCGCTCCCGACGTGGTTGCCACCATCGCCGGACTTGCTGCGGCGGAAGTTAAGGGCGTGACATCCATGAGCGGCAACATGGTCGAAGGTTTTACCGAGATGTTTGGCAAAAAGAACCTTACAAAGGGCGTGAAGGTTGAAGTCGGCACGGAGGAGACAGCGATTGACCTCAGTGTAGTAATTGAATATGGATATCGCATCCACGAGGTATGCTCAAAGGTTCAACAGGAAGTTAAGAATGCGGTTGAAACCATGACAGGGCTGAGAGTTGTCCGCGTTAATATGTTTGTACAGGCTATAAACTTCGCAAAACCGGAGGATAAGCAGCTGCCGGAATCCGGCGAATAGTTCTTTGTTCCAACAGCATTGAATAACAAATAGAAGAGGATTCGGGCGGAGCCGTTAAGGTGTCCGTCCGAATATGATATTCTGAAGGAGAAACGGAAATGAAGCCGAAACTGTTTGATAAAATACTTCTGGCACTTTTGCTTATTGTTGTGATCGCCGTCGCACTGGCACTGATAGGTATGGCGGCAGGATTTATAAGCGCACAGATGGTTGACAGCGTGCTTAGCTATCCATACACAGGGCCTGTTGGGGCGCTTATGACGGGGGTTATAGGATTGCTTTTGCTTATAATCGCAATAAGACTGCTGTTCTTTGGGGTTTCAGGTCAAAAACAATCGGCGCTAAGCGCGGCGTTGATAAGGGCTTCGGAAGTAGGGACTACATATATAGCGCTTGCCGCCCTCGACGATATGGCGCAGAGGTTTTGCAAGTCGCAAAAGCAGATCCGCGAGTGTGTTACGGCGATTGGAGCATCGGCTCAAGGAATTAACGTAAATATAAAGATAGCGCTCATGCCGGAAACCAACATTCCAGAGTTTACGGACGAACTGTCGCATAGCCTGAAGGAGCATATAGAGAAATATTCAGGCATTCAGGTAACGGATGTAAGGATTCTGGTGGTAAATCCATCTCATCAGGCGGCCCAACAACCGGCTATAAGTTAGGCGGGGTGCTGCTATGAATTCAAATTTAACCGAATTTCTTAATAGGCATAAGTGGCGCATTCTGCTGGTTTTAATCGGCCTGCTGGTGCTGATACTCTGCTTTACCATAGGTTTTTGGAGAACCATTTTAATAGCTGCCGTTGTTACGGTTTGCTATTTTATGGGACGCTTGCTTGACAAGGGGGGCAGGGGAAGCATAAAAGCCTTTTTTGATGCGATATTTAAGGATAACCGATAATCATATAATTGCGTATTAAACCGGCCTGGAGGAATATATGAGCAGAAGAACCGCCAGAGAAGTGGCGATGAAGTTGGCCTTTGCCCGCATGTTTGGGGGTGACGATACATATGAGGCGATTCTTGAGCAATCGGGCATTACCGAAACCCCGAAGCAAGAGGACATTGATTTTTCCAACGAGCTTTTAAGCGGCGTTTCAGACAATGAGGATAAAATAGATTCGATTATAGGCGAATTGTCGATAGGATGGGAGATACAGCGTATTTCCAAGGTCGAATTATGCATTCTCAGAATATCCATATTCGAAATACTATATTGCGACTGTATATCGGACAGCGTTTCAATCAACGAGGCTGTTGAGCTTGCAAAACGTTTTGGAGATGTTAGCTCATCGTCGTTTGTAAATGGCATATTGGGTACTCTGAGCAGGAAAAAGACGGCGGAAGAACAATGATATTCTTAGGGATAGATACCAGCTGCTATACTACTTCGATAGCATGCGTCAGCCATAATTCTATAGTTGTTGATATGAGAACCCCTTTAGCGGTGGCACCTGGAGGGCGGGGCCTGCGCCAAAGCGAAGGGGTATTTTTGCATACAAGAAATCTGGATAAAATGCTGCACTCGGCGCTTAACGAACTTGATAAAGGAAATATTGGCGCGTTGGCGGTTAGTTCTGTTCCAAATCCTGCGCCGGATTCATATATGCCGGTATTCCTAGTTGGCACAATGGCTGCAAGGGCGATTGCGTCGGCTCTTAGCATACCGATGTTTGAAACCTCGCATCAGGAGGGCCATATAATGGCGGCATTATATTCAAACGCCGCCTTTTGCGGCAGCCCGTTTATCGCAATGCATATATCAGGGGGAACGACAGAGCTGTTATTAGTTGACGAATGCTTCAATATAACCAGGCTCGGCGGTTCGCTGGATATTCACGCAGGACAGCTTGTGGACCGGATAGGGGTTAGAATGGGCTGCCCTTTTCCGGCGGGCAAGCGGATGGAGGAGCTTGCGCTTAAAACGGATTGTTCGGATATAATCGTTCCAAGTTCGGTAAATAACTTGAACTGTTCCTTTTCAGGCGCTGAAACGCGGCTGATAGGCATGGTTGACGGTGCGGAGGATCATGCCAAAATAGCTCGCGCCTTATACGAATGCCTGGCCAGGACATTTGCGAAAATGATCATAAACGCTTTGGAAAAGACGGGAATAAATCGGTATCTGCTTGCCGGAGGCGTGGCGTCAAGCGGGATTCTCAGAGACCTGCTCGTTAATAGGCTTAAATCTAGAAAGAGGGAAATTATCGTTGAATTTGCGTTGCCCAAGCTCTCGTCGGACAATGCGGTAGGGGTCGCGCTGAAGGCGCGGCATGAATTTGAAAGGATGTATAAGAGCGGTGGCTGAGTTAGTATTGAGCGTTAGCCAGCTAAATGATTATGCTGCAAATTTGCTTCGCCGTGACTTTTTGCTGAAAAATATCAGTGTAAAGGGTGAGATTTCAGGGTATAAGCGCTACACGTCGGGGCACGCTTATTTTTCGCTAAAAGACGAAGCTTCAGTGATAAGCTGCGTTATGTTTAAGCCCGATTCGTTCGGCTTAGGATTTAAGCCGTCAAACGGGATGTCCGTTACTGCCAGAGGGTATGTAAGCATATATACACAGGAGGGGCGTTATCAATTATACGTAAAGGAGATGGAGCAGCAGGGGGAGGGCGAGCTGTATGTCCGCTTCATGCGGCTTAAGGAGAAGCTGTCTAAAGAGGGTTTGTTTGACGAGTCGCATAAAAAGCCGCTTCCGGCGCTGCCCAGATGTATAGGCGTGGTAACGTCAGAGATGGGCGCAGTATACTCGGATATCAAAAACGTAGTAACGAGAAGATTTCCAAAGATGAATATACTGCTCTGCCCCACAGCCGTACAGGGGGAGGGGGCCGCCGCGCAGATTGCCGCCGCGATACGGAGAATGGACAAGCTCAAACTGGCCGACGTGCTCATCGTATGCAGGGGAGGGGGAAGCGTTGAAGATCTTTGGCCGTTCAATGATGAGGATGTGGCCAGGGCAATCTACGACTGTTCGATACCGGTGGTTAGCGCTGTTGGCCATGAAACCGACTACTCAATATCGGATTTTGCAGCCGACATGCGCGCTCCTACGCCATCAGCCGCAGCTGAGCTGTGCACCCCTGAGATGGAGTCGATTATGGCGTCGTTAAGCGCCGCACAGAGCAATATGACCAAAGCCGTAAAAAGTAAAATATCTGAGAGGCAGGCGCGTGTCAGCTCCATAACCTCCTCACATGCGGTTATGATTCCAGTCTATCGCATCGACGCAGGTCGGCAAAATTTGTCGGCAAGAATAGACTCAATCGACGGGGCTGTTAATTTAAGATTAAGGAACGGCAGGAGCAGAGCGAGAGGAATAGCGGCCCCGCATGTTAAAATGGATATAATGCATGCGATATATAAACAACAGGATAGATCGGATGGTAATATTAAAGCGCTTAGGAACGGCATGGATTCGTCAATGGACAACCTTAGGAACCGCATGCAAGGTATCGCTGAAAGCCTAAGGCTATGCGGACCTGAAAATGTGCTAAGGCGGGGTTTTGCTATGATAAGATCAAAAGGTGGGGATTATCTGTACTCCACGGATGATTTAACAACCGGAGAACGCATTGAACTGATAATGCGCGACGGAACAGCCGAGGCTGAAATAAAGAACAAGGAGGGTTGATCGTGGAAAGCAAAAGGATGACATATGAAGGCGCCATGAGCGAGCTTGAGCATATTACGCGTCGGCTTACGGACGAGAGCATGCCGCTTGACGAGATGGTGGAGCTTTATGAAAAGGGGATGTCGCTTGCCAGGCTGTGCAAGGATATGCTTGAAGAGTATGAAGGGCGTATAGAGAAGGCTTCGGCGACGATGACAGAGGATACGGAGGATTAATATGGAGCTTGCCCCTGTGTTGAACGAGTATAGGTCTATGGTGGAACCATATATATTGTCATACGTAAAAACCGCTCTCATCCCCGCCCCGCTTCAGGCTTCAATGCTTTACAGCCTGGAAGCGGGAGGGAAGCGCCTTAGGCCATGCATGACGCTGGCTGCCTGCCGGCTGGCTGGAGGGGATGTTACCACCGCGTTGCCGATAGCGGGGGCGATAGAGATGCTTCATACATACTCATTAATACACGACGACTTGCCCGCTATGGATAACGACGATTTCAGGAGGGGCAAACCGTCAAATCATAAGGCGTTTGGGGAGGCAACCGCTATACTTGCCGGCGACGCGCTGCTTTCATTGGCATTTGAACTTATGCTTGACGGCTTGGATCGGCATCGTGAGAACGAGGGCTATTTTAAAGCGGTCAGGGAGGTGGCCAGAGCGATTGGAGCTACTGGAATGATAGCGGGACAGATGAAGGATATCAAAGCCTCTTTGGACGATGATTATAGTGAGGATACGTTAAGGTCGATACATAAGGACAAGACCGGAGCGTTAATCAGGGCGTCGGTACTGGCAGGAGCGTATGTGGGGGGCGCCGATTCGCAATGGATTTGTGCGTTAATGGAATTTGGGGATGCATTTGGAATGCTGTTTCAGATTACGGACGATATTCTGGATTGCACAGGAGACATTAATGCACTTGGCAAAAGCATAGGCAAGGACGCAAAAACTAAAAAGCTCACCTATGTAACCCTTTTTGGATTGGAGCAATCAAGGATTATGGCTGAAAATGCTGCCGAAAGGGCGAGAAAGGCACTGTATAGAATTGACGGGGACACGGAGTTCTTCAGTTCGCTTATCGGCATGACGATGGACAGGAAATATTGACGCTTGCATTTGACTGCACGCTGTGGCAAAATAATAATGGTGGTGCAGTATTCTAGTCAGCAATGCTGTTCCTGAAAGCGGGCCTAAAAATCCGTTGAGGGCACATCGATGAAGTTCCTGGTGTTTGCTTTCGATGCCAGTCGGGGGTTTATGCTGGGAGTTAAGAAGACCGGGCGGTCTGCAAAGGCATGCGGAAGGCGACCCGTTCTTCGTGGAGACCTATATGGGTGGTCGGCAGCTTGAGTTCGATTACTCCATAGGATTAAACCTGTATTGCGGTAAACGCTGTGTACAGTGTAGCCTGCCTTGAGTGGTGTCAGGGGAATAAGGCGGTTTGGCAATTCTGCATAACCCCTTTGAAACCTGTACTGCAAAAGAGGCTAGGGGATGGCAAAGCTGCTGAGGAAAGCTCCTAGACTGTTGGAATTAAGGCATATTGGGGATTACGGTGCGCGCTAAGTGGCAGTCCGGCCCTGCGTATGGAGACAGCGCAGCGTCCGACATAATGGGAAACCGCTTCTAACGGCGACGGGGAGTGGCGGGCGAGGAAATCTAGCCGGACCTTAAGGCGCAAAGTTTACTCAATGTGCCACCACCATATATCTATATATGGCATGTGGAGATGTATGGATACACAACAAAAGAAGAGCGACGCCAAGAACAGGCGCCGCAAGAAAAAGCGAGATCTTTGGCCTGTAAAGGTCTTTTTTATCACATTGGCGATAGCGCTTGTGTTAAGCTTTTTGTCTGAAACGGTTTTGCTTGGAGTGCCGCTGTATGTGGCGGTATTCGTACTGGTATTTATAATATTTATTGGGATTTTATTTGATATAGTCGGCGTGGCGGTGACCATACAGGACGTTACGGCATATACGGCTATGGCGTCAAAGCGGATTCGCGGCGCTAAACACTCAATAAGGCTCGTTCAAAACTCAGCCATGGTGGCCAATATTTGTAACGACGTTGTAGGTGATATATGCGGAATAGTGTCGGGAGCGATGGGCGCGGCCGTTGCGGCGTCAATAATAATCTCTGCCGCAACTACAGAAGCATTGATAGTAAATGTTGCTATATCAGCGCTTATAGCCGCGATAACCGTAAGCGGGAAAGCGTCGGGCAAGCGTATCGCGACGAAGCACAGCCAAAGGATAGTGTTTATGGTTGGAAAGTTGTTTGCGCTGTTTTCCAAAAACGGCGAACGGAAAAAACCCAGTGCGAAGTAATGCTTCGATGATGGAGAAATATCCGATTTTGAGTAAGATCAATAGTATCGAACAGTTTAAGTCGCTGAGCAGCACATCCCTTGAGCCGCTTGCAGAAGAAATTCGTTCGTTTCTTGTCGACTCCGTATCTGAAAATGGAGGCCATCTTGCCTCAAACCTGGGCGTTGTAGAGCTTACAATAGCGCTGCACCGCGTTTTTGACGTGCCTGAGGATTCCCTGATATTTGATGTAGGTCATCAGGCATACATTCATAAGATACTCACAGGCAGGCGCGACGGCTTTAAACGTTTGAGGCGTCTTGGAGGAATAAGCGGGTTCCCTAAGAGGAGTGAAAGTCCCTGCGATATATTTGAAACCGGCCATTCGAGCACCTCTGTATCAGCCGCGCTTGGAATTTTATGCGCAAAGCGTCTAAAAGGGGAGAAAGGCGCCGTTGTGGCGGTGATAGGGGACGGGGCTCTCACCGGCGGGATGGCGTATGAAGCCCTGGACGACGCGGGACAGCGCCAGCTGCCGATTATTGTGGTTATAAATGACAATGATATGTCGATATCCTATAACGCAAGCGCAATGAGCAAGCATTTGAACCTGATGAGGGCAAGCAGGGGTTATAGGTCGTTGAAAAAGTCGACCGTCCGTATCCTTGACCGCACAAGGGTAGGAAAGTGGGCGGCAAAGCGCATTGAGAAATTCAAAAACAGACTTAAATACTTTATGCTGCCAAGCAACATATGGTTTGAGGCGATGGGCTTTACATACATAGGGCCTGTAGACGGGCATAACATCCACGAACTATTGGAAGTGCTTGGAAAGGCAAAGGGCTTTGACAAGCCTGTAGCAATCCATGTGGTGACAAAAAAGGGGAAAGGCTATCCTCCGGCCGAACGGGATCCAGAGCTGTTTCATGGAGTAGCGCCGTTTTATAAGGAGACCGGGGCGCTTAAACGGAAACCATCGGCAAGCAACTCAAAAATATTTGGAGAGGAGCTTTCGCGCCTGGCCGGTTATGATCCCAGGATATGCGCAATAACCGCCGCAATGGCAAGCGGAACAGGCCTTTCGGATTTCTTCAGGCTGTACCCAGACCGCTTCTTTGACGTCGGCATAGCCGAGCAGCACGCTGTTACGCTCGCCGCCGGACTGGCGGCAGGCGGCATGCGTCCTGTAGCGGCAATATATTCGACATTCCTGCAGAGGGCCTATGATCAGATTATACACGATGTTTGCCTGCAGCAGCTGCCCGTAATATTGGCTGTTGACCGGGCCGGCTTAGTGGGCGAGGACGGCGAAACCCATCAGGGCGTTTACGATATTGCTTATCTTTTAAGCGCCCCCGGGATTACGATCTATTCTCCCGCCTCGCAGGAGGAGCTGCGTATGATGCTAAGACACGCCTTAACGCTGGATAAGCCCAGCGCGATAAGATATAATCGCGGCGTGCTTATTGAAACATTGGGTATAAACGATGATATAGAATATGGAAGATGGAACGTTTTGCGGGAAATAAAAAGCGTTAATGTAATTGCAACCGGAAGGCTTGTACAGACCGCGCTTGAAGCTGCGGAGGGCCTATCGGTGGGAGTGATAAACGCGAGGTTTATCAGGCCGGTTGACAGGAGAGTGCTTGATAGGCTTATTGAATCCACGGATGTTATAATAACGCTGGAGGACGGAATAACAACGTGCGGTTTTGGGGCTTTAATAGCGCAGGCGGTTTGCGGGAAAGCCGTAAGGCTTGTAAATTTAGGCGTTATGGACCATCCCGTAGGACATGCTACTGTATCTGAGCAGGATGAAATCTGCGGCCTCACTGCTAAGCAGATAAGGAAGAGACTGAAGGAGGCGCTTGATACAACATGAAATCCGGCAATAATATACGAGCCGATATACGTATGGTTGAGCTAGGCCTTGCTGTCAGCAGAGAAAGGGCAAGATCCCTTATCATGTCCGGGGTTGTGTATAAAAACGGAATTAGAATTGACAAAGCCGGCGCTCCCGTGTCCAGCGGCGACTTAATAACGGTTAAAGAGGACCCCATACCCTTTGTGAGCAGGGGCGGACTTAAGCTAAAAAAGGCTATTGACGCAAATGCCTTGGATTTAACCGGATGCTTTGCCGCCGATATTGGCGCGTCGACAGGGGGGTTTACGGATTGTATGCTTACCTACGGCGCGGAAAAGGTCTTTGCGGTTGATGTAGGATACGGGCAGCTCGACTGGAAGCTCCGCAACGATCCTCGTGTTATAGTGCTGGAGCGTCATAACGCCAGGAATATGGAGCCATCCTGGTATGAAGGTTATCTGGATTTTGCGTCCGTAGACGTATCGTTTATTTCGCTTAAGCTGATACTGGCTCCACTATACGACTGCCTTAAACAGGGAGGGATAGTTGTAGCGCTTGTCAAGCCTCAGTTTGAGGCGGGCAGGGATAAGGTAGGCAAGAATGGGGTTGTTCGTTCGCCAGAAACCCACCGCGGCGTTTTAACCGACATAGCCTTATTTTCTGAAAAAAGCGGATATGCTATAATTGGTATGGACTATTCCCCGATAACCGGACCAAAGGGTAATATAGAGTTTCTTCTGATACTAAAAAAGGATCGTAGAATCGCAATGGGAGATACCGCCAAAATCAGCGAAATGGTTACGCGTACGGTGGATAGATCGCATGACGAGCTGGCGGCAAAGCATTGCGGCAGGGACGAATGATATGGAGAATATAAAAGGCCAAAACATTATTGCGGGCATATTTGCAAATCCAAATAAGAAACGGGCGTTAGAAGCTGTAAGTGCCGCGAAGTCCATTCTGGACCGCGTTGGGGTAAGGTGGGCCGACTGCGGGAAGCCTGATACCATTTATGAAGGCGGTACGGTAGACATGCTTCTCGCTATCGGGGGTGATGGAACCATATTGCGGGCCATTCACTGGATGGTCAAGGGATGCGGGACAAGGGCGCCTATCCTTGGGGTAAACGTTGGAAGGATAGGTTTCCTGAGCGAGACGGATCTTAGTTCGCTTGAGTCGGCAATGACGCGAATTATTGAAGGAAACTATAATATAGAAACATATATGATGCTTGAATGCACAGTAAAAGACAAAAGCTTTATGTGCGTAAATGATTTTATACTATATAAAAAATGCTTCTCTTCAGTGGCTCACATTGATATGTGCTTTGACGGAATGGATGCTGGAAGCGTATACTGCGATGGTATAATAATAAGCACTCCAGCCGGTTCAACGGGTTATTCGGTTTCAGCGGGAGGGCCGATAATATCAACCAGGCTTGAAGCGGTAGCGGTTACACCGATATGCTCACATTCCCTAGGAATCCGCCCGGTAGTATTGTCACGGGATGCTGTTATAAAGCTTACCGCAAGAGACGAGGCGCGCTTTTCTTCGGATGGAGTTGACAATATGGACTTATATCCCGGCGATGAAATGATAGTTAGACGCTCTATAGCATCAATGGGACTTATAAGGCTTCATGAGCGAAACGAATATAAACTTATAGATGAGAAACTAAGATAATTGCATATAAAGTATCTACAATATTAAGGTTGTAGTCATTTTTAGCTTGAAATTACTGGTAAAATATGTAAAACTATAGATGTTGTCCATTAGCGGCATATTTTTAGCATAGATATGTTTATTTAAGTTAAGGTTGACCGCATATTCGTCTTGGTTATATTAAGACGAATATGATAGAATATAATATAATGAATCGGGGGTGTTCACTTGAAGCCAGCAAGACATGCACTTATCATCGAATTGATATCCAACTATAGCGTAGAAACACAATATGATCTGGCCAAGCTATTGCGCGAACATGGAATACATGTAACGCAGGCTACTGTTTCACGCGACATAAAGGAACTCAGGCTTGTAAAGGTGCTGATGGATAACGGCAGATACAAATATGCTACTTCGGACGTTACTAAGACGGGACTGCAGGACCGGTTTATGAAGATCTTTTCTCATTCTGTAACATCGTTGACATCGGCGGGCAATCTGATTATAGTAAAGACGATAACCGGAACAGCCGCGGCATCGGCGGAAGCCATAGATTCCCTTGAGTGGGATGAGGTGGCCGGCACGGTTGCCGGTGATAACACCGTATTTGTCGCCATCAAGGACGATGGGCTTGTAGAAGAGGTGCTTTCACGATTTAAAGAGCTCATGTGTTAGATGGCGCGGAGGAACTATGCTCCAACGCATACTAATTGAGAATATTGCGCTTATAGACAAGCTTGATCTTGATCTTTCACCTGGCTTTAATGTGATAACGGGCGAAACGGGAGCTGGCAAATCTATAATTATTGATTCTGTCAGCCTCATCTTGGGTGAGAGGGCGAGCCGTGGACTGATTAGGAGCGGCTCGTCAAAGTCAAAGGTGGAGGCTGTTTTTGACATATCCGGATGCAACGAGGCCTGCGAGTTTCTAAACGGACTTGAAATAGAGTATTTTGACGACGAGCTGATAATTTCCCGCGAAATATATGTGTCTGGCAAAAGCGTATGCAGGCTTAACGGCATTCCTGTGACCATTTCCGCTTTAAAGGATATTACGTCATATTTGATCGATATACACGGTCAGCACGAGCATCAATCGCTTCTGTCGCCGTCCGCCCATATACGCTATCTGGACGCCTATGCAGGCGCCGGAGTTTCAGCGCTTAAGGAAAGGCTCTCGAAATTATACGGCGAATACCGGCGGCTAAAGGGTGAGCTTGAAGCGGGATTTTTGTCTGAACCAGAGCGAATGAGGCGCATAGACGCATTAAACTTTAGGATAAATGAAATCAATTCGGCCGACCTCAAGGAAGGGGAAGAGGAAGCGCTGCAGGAGGAACAGTCCGTTCTTGCAAGCGCGGAGCGGATCATGGACGCGCTATCCGTGTGCTATGAACTGCTGAGCGGAGACGAGGCTTCGATATTGTCAAAGGCGCGGTCAGCTGCGGATGCGCTGGTTGGTATATCCGCAATATCACCGCTGTATAAAGAGGCGGCTGACAGGCTGAGCGACGCGTATTATGCGCTTGAAGATGTTGGATACAGCGTCAGGGATATGCAGTCCTCATTTGAATATGACCCAAAGCGCCTTGATGAAATAGGATCAAGGCTGTACCTCATAGCTGGATTAAAGCGAAAGTACGGGGGCGGAATAAGGGACATACTGGAGTTCCGCAACAGGGATCAGGAGGAATTAGAGCGGCTCACCTGCGCGGACGAGGCCAGGGAAAGCATACTAAACGAGCTTAAACGGTGTGAGAACGACTATAACGAGGCAGCGGGCGAGCTAAGCAGACTCAGGCACTCAGCAGCCGAGAGGTTGAGCGGGGAGGTTGAAGGGCATTTGGCTGACCTGGGACTTAAAAATGCGCGGTTTTCGACCAGTTTTGAAACAAAGGCGGAGTTTAGCCCCGACGGCACGGACAAGGTGGAGTTCCTTCTTACATCAAACAGCAAGGAACCGCTTAAACCGCTTGCAAAGGTTGCGTCCGGGGGCGAAATGTCCCGAATAATGCTGGCCTTAAAAACGATTATAGCCGGCTCCGATAATATCCCCACCCTGATTTTCGACGAAATTGATGTCGGAATAAGCGGGAGAATATCCGGCATGGTGGGGGAGAAGCTTGTGCATACAGCCGCAGTCCATCAGGTGCTTTGCGTCACCCATTCTCCCCAGATTGCGGCGTATGCCGACGCTCATATTGTTGTGGAGAAGCGTGACGGAGAGGATGGCGCCAGGACAAGCGTGCGTTCTTTAACGATGGATGAGCGCAAGCATGAGATAGCGCGTATTCTGGGCATTAGTTCTGAGTCGGAATCCGCCCTGCGGCACGCTGAAGAAATGCTATATATGTGCGGTGAAAAAAAGCGCTGTATAAGAAGCGGCGGATAACGTCTTTAGTTCGCTAAAAAAATTATAAAGCAGCGCCGTACAAATGACGCTGCTTTAGTTCTGCGTTCCCTTGAAACAGCTGCGGGCAATGCCTGTGGAAATGAAAAATACAGTTAATCTCCCGAGTTGGGCGAACGCAATAGAAAAGCCGATAGCAACAATCCGTGAAAGATTCGCCATCGTTTTTTGAAGGGAGGCGGGTCAAGGTGCAAAATTAAATGAATTCGCCTTAAAGCATGGCCTGAAACAGGTTCTACAAGTCTATACTATCCGCTTGCAGGCGGCCCTTATTATAAACCCTAATATAAATCAAGTTATTGGGTTTCGATAAGCACGCTAATTCCTTTTTGACATTCGCAGCGCAGCATCAACGACATGTTTCATTAACACAGCCGTTGTAACTGCTCCAACTCCTCCCGGAACGGGCGTTATTGCTCCCGCTATGCCGAGCGCTTCATCATAGCGCACATCCCCGCAAAGAGTTCCGTCGGGAGCTAAGTTTATTCCGACATCTATGACAGTTTGACCCTTATTTATGTAATCCCGTCCGATTATGCCGGCCTTGCCCACGGCTACAATGAGTATGTCCGCTTCCCTGCATACCGAGGGCATGTCGTCCGTTTTAGTATGACATATTGTTACGGTTGCGTTGCGCTTTAAGAGCATCATCGCCGCGGGTTTTCCAACAACAAGGCTTCTGCCGGCGACGACCGCGCGCTTACCAGAGACTTCTATGCCGGTATTATCAAGGATTTCGATACATGCCTGGGCTGTACACGGCGGATATCCAACGTTCGAACCCGTAAATACGCCTGCGAGGGATTTATCCGAAATTCCGTCGACATCCTTACGGGGGTCGAGCGCATTTCTGACCGCGGCGTCGTCAATGTGATTTGGAAGAGGCCTGAATACCATAATGCCGTGTATAGAATCATCGCGGTTTGCAGTCTCTATAACCCTGATTATCTCCTCCTGGCTGGCGTTTTTATCAAGCACTTTTTTTTGTACGCCTATGCCGAGCGAAACAGCCTTTTTAACAGCTCCGTTTTCATAGGAAACATCGTCAGGGTTATCGCCAACACGTATTATGCACAATACCGGCATAACGCCTATAGCATGCAAAACCTCTATATCTTTGCGCGTTTTTTCCATAATCAATTTTGATACGGTGGATCCTTTAAGTATTCTTGTCATAGCCGCCTCCAATGGTTTATTTAATTGAGTTAAAACAGCTGCGGACTTCGCCCGCCATATACAGGGAGCCTATAGCGCATACAATCCCTTCTTTGCCAGCCGATGCTATCGCCATCGCTACGCCGTCCTTCACGCTGCCGCATGCGTGCGATTCGATACCGGCGTTTTTCACAAGGGAGGCAAGCTCTCCGGCCGGCATAGATCTGGGATTATCGGGCGCCACTGTAAAGATCTTGCTTGCAAGGGGAGCTATATTGTAAAGCATGTCCGAAATATCCTTATCAGCCATTACGCCAAGCACGAAAACCACCTTTTTATCTGGAAAATAACGCCTTATGCTGTCAGTGGTTCCACGTACTCCGTGAGGATTATGGCCGCCGTCAACTATAAACACGGGGGATTTTGACAGCACCTCAAACCTGCCAGGCCAGCGGGTATTGGATAAACCCGTTACAATGGAGTCGTCAGTAATCGCGAACCCTTTATTTTTAAGCACCTCCAGCGCAGTGATGGCAACCGCGGCATTTTTGGGCTGGTATGATCCGATCAGAGGCAGAAAAAGCCTGTGGAAGCGCCCAAAGCAAAACTCCTGGCCGTCAAGAGCAGCTTCAAGTGTTTTTAACTTAGAAAAATCGGTTTTATACATCCTTGCATGCCTTTTTTGGCATACCTGATTAAATACCGATTCAGCGTCGGGTTCCTGCCCGTAAATAACTACGTCTCCGCCCTCCTTGATTATTCCGGCCTTTGCCGAGGCTATCTCAGCTAAGGTGTTTCCAAGGACGCGGGTATGGTCAAAGCTTATAGCCGTTATTACCGCAACCTCAGGGGTTTTTATGACATTGGTTGAATCCAGTTCGCCGCCAAGGCCCACCTCCAGCACTACTATCTGACAGTCTTTGCGTCTGTAGTATTCCATAGCAATGGCGGTGATGGTTTCAAATTCGGTTGGGGGATCGTCCATACTGTCCGATATGCCTTTGACATACTCGGTAAGCTCAGCCAGATCATCGTCCGCTATAGGAACATTATTAAGCTGGATCCTCTCGTTGAACCTGTTGATAAATGGGGAGATATAAAGACCGGTTACATACCCCGCCGCCACCATCACGTGCGATATCATTGCGGCTGTGGAACCCTTGCCGTTCGTTCCGGCAATATGGACAAACCTGAGCGAATCCTGAGGATTACCCATACGTTTCAGAAGTTCTCTGGTCCTGCTTAGCCCAAGCTTGCTTCCGCGCGCGTTGATACCATGAATATATTCCAAAGCTTGCTCGTAATTCATCATTTACTCCTATAGGTTTTTGAACTCCATCATTATATAGCAAAGCCAATAAAAATCAAACAGTTATTCAATTCGACTAATAATAAAAGCTGCTGACAGAACAGTATTTAAAAGTATGTGAAATCCATATGTGTGTTGAAGTTAAGTAGGCATATATGCTATTATATTGTTATAAATGAACGTTTTACGGAGGAAGGAAAATGCTGGTATTAAAAAATGCGACGGTTCTTACGATGACTAGGCCCGCTTTCACGGGCGATGTAGCTGTTGATGAAGGCAAAATCGTGGCTGTAGGCGAGTCGGTCGAGTTTGATGGAGCCGAATTGATTGACCTGGGCGGCAAGTTCATAATGCCGGGCGTTATAGACGCGCACTCCCACATAGGAATGTTCGAAGACGGTATGGGCGCGGAGGGCGCGGACGGCAACGAGTGCTCAAATCCTACCACTCCTGAATTACGAGCGATAGACGGCGTCAACCCCTTTGATCCGTGTTTCCGCGAAGCCGTTGCCGCAGGCGTTACAACCGCCGTTACAGGACCTGGCAGCGCGAACGTGGTTGGAGGAACCTTTGTGGCGCTCAAGCTTTATGGCAAAAGCGTTGAGGACATGATAATCAAGCAGCCGGTAGCCATGAAGGCCGCGTTTGGCGAGAACCCGAAACGGGTTTACGGCAGTAAGGGAACGCCAGGTACCAGAATGGCGATAGCGTCCATATTGCGCAAGGCGCTTACGCAGGCAAAGGAATACGATGAAAAACTTAAGAAGGCTGAAAGCGACCCGGATAAGAAGCCTGAAAGGGATTTGGGAAAGGAAGCGATGCTTCCGGTGATACGTAAAGAAATGCCGTTGAAGATACATGCGCACAGGGCCGATGATATCCTTACGGCAATACGTATATGCAATGAATTCGACGTGCGCTTCACGCTTGACCACTGCACAGAGGGCTATATGATCGCGGATTTGCTCAAACAGGCGACGGAGGGAAATTGCGGCGGCGTCATAATCGGGCCGCTGCTTACCGACCGCAGCAAGATAGAGCTTAGAAACCTGAGCTTTAAGGCGCCAAAGGCGCTGTACGATGCGGGAATAGAATTTGCTATGATGACGGATCATCCGGTGATACCCCAGCAGTACCTTCCCGTATGCGCATCAATATCCGTAAAAGAGGGAATGCCCGAGGACGCCGCGCTTAGGTCCATAACCATCAACGCTGCGCGCATTGCGGGCATAGACGACAGGGTAGGAAGCCTGGAGCCTGGCAAAGACGCGGACATTGCGGTATTTTCAGGCCATCCGCTGGATGTGCGCTCAAGATGCGTAATGTGCATGGTTAGCGGCGTAGTAGCGCACAGCGAGCTATAGAGGAGAGGCAATATGCAGGCCCGCGACAAGAAAGCTGCCCTGAGGAGCAGAATACGCAAACTTCTTAAGGATATGCCCGAAAACGAGCGTAAAGCCCAATCCAGGTCAGCGTGCGAAAGGCTTGCGGGTCTGCCTGAATTTCTTGATTCATCATTGATCTTGGCATATATGGCAATGCCAACTGAGTGCGATCCTTCATATGCGGTTCAGCTGGCTTGGGATTTTAAAAAGCGAGTGGCGTTTCCATTATGTGCAGGCGGGGGAGAGCTTAAGTTTTATATTCCGGATGATGAGGACGCCTTTGTTCGAGGAATGTACGGCATATTGGAACCGGATACAGGAAGGTCCAAGCTTATAAGAGCTGAAGACATCGACTTTATGATAGTTCCAGGGGTAGCCTATGGTCTGGACTGCCGCAGGCTTGGTCAGGGTGGAGGATATTATGATCGTGTCCTTTCGGACACAAGGGCATACGCAGCTGGGCTATGCTTTAATATACAGGTTTGCGGCGAGGTCCCCTGGGAACCCCATGATGCTAGGGTGGACTGCGTGGTAAGCGCGACCGGATGCGTCTTTAAAGGTTAAAGTGATTGTTAACGACAACTGCTGGAGGAGAATTTGCGTATAATTTCTGGAATTGCACGCGGCAGGCGTATAGACTCGCCAAAGGGGATGGATACGCGGCCGACGCTGGACAGAGTAAGGGAATCGGTGTTTGGAATTATACAGTTTCAGGTTGCTGGCAGCACCGTGCTGGACCTGTTTGCCGGATCGGGAGCAATGGGCCTTGAGGCGCTCTCAAGGGGAGCAGGGTATGCCATTTTCAACGATAGGTCGAGGGTCTGTACCGATATAATTCAAGGCAACATTAAAACGCTCGGATTTGAAGAAAGGGCAAGGGTATATGGACTGGACTTTCGCGGCACGATAGACGTATTAGCTGCGGCTAAGCAGAGGGTAGATATAGTGTTTATCGATCCTCCATACCTGTCCGGCTTGGCACAGGCGGCGGCGGACCTGATATTTCAAAGCGGAATTCTAACCGATACCGGAATAGTAGTGGCCGAGCATTCGCCAAAGTACGATATAGTAGCGCCAGATTGTTCCGTAAAGCGGCCAACGCGGATATATGGAAGCGTAGCGGTATCAATTTTTGAAAGGGGTTGCTGATATGGTATCAGGAATATTTCCAGGCAGCTTTGATCCTTTCACCATCGGCCATCTTGACGTAATCAAGCGTTCGTGCGGGCTGTTTGACACGCTGTATGTGGCGGTGCTTGAGAATGCAGCTAAAATCCCCGCTTTTTCGGCCCATGAACGGGTTGAGATGATAGAAAGGGCGTTACAAGCCGAGGATATAAAAAACGCTAGGACAATAGCCTTCAGCGGCATGACTGTCGATTGCGCAAAAGCGCTCAATTCGTCCTATATAATCCGCGGTTTGCGTTCAGCTTTGGACTATGACTATGAGTCTGGCATCGAAGCTGTAAACAAACTGCTCAACCCAGAAATAAATACGATATACATTGGTTCTGACCCCGCAATTTCATGCATCAGTTCCTCAGTAGTAAAGGAAATATGTTCGTTTGGGGGCAGCGCTGAAGGGCTGGTTCCTGATATAAACCTCAATATGATAATGGGAAGGTTGTGTAAAGATGGCAGAAGGCAATAATAATGGTGTGCGCATCTACGATGTAATAGAAAGGTTGGAGGACATTCTTGAGGGGAGTCCGCGGCCTAAGGGTATAGGCAACAACGATAAGCGTGTTGTCGACATGAGTTTATTTGAGGACCTGCTTGGCGATATCAAAGTGTTGATACCCGACGATGTCCGCCATGCCAACAATATATTGCTTGAGTCAGATAGAATAATAGATGGAGCGCGCCAGCAGTCCGAGGATATTATAGCATCCGCTCAGGAAAGGGCGGACGCGATGCTGGAAGAGGCGCAGAGCAGAGCGCATGAGATGATAACGAGCGCCAGAAAACAGTCAAAACAGCTTGTCGAGGATGCGCAGAAGAGTTCGAATGAGATGCGTATGGCGGCGCAAAAGGAATATGAGCAGAAGGTAAGCGAACACTCCATAATAACCGAGGCTCAGCGCCGCGCCGACCTGTTAAAACTAAAGGCTGAACACAGCGCTGAAACCGTTTTTATTAATGCAAAGGTATATGCGGATGGGATATTGGCCGATGTAGAACGATTTTTAGATGGCTACCGCAATTCCATTGAGGAAAACCGTGCGGAGCTTGGGGTTAAACACCTGTACGAAAAGGCGGCTTCGGATGCTTCCAATGTACAGAGTAAGGATGGCGACGGAACCGCTGACGCGGGCAACAATGAAGCGCATGTTCGGACAGATATGCCTAAGGCCAGACATATCCCAAACGACGAAGAATTCATACGCTATGATGACGAAGAAGCTGATGAAGATGAACACGCCAGGGAGAAGCGCCCTATATTCGGCTTTTTAAGGCGGAAAAAGAGAGAAATGGATTTTGACGATGAATATGACGATTATGACGCTTAATATATGGGGTTGAGAACATCAGGTTTTGGTTAGCCTCCTATACCCCAGAAGCCTGGATAAAAGCAATACCGAGACGATGCCAAGCAGCGACGAAGTAATAGCCAGCCCAGTCGCTGCCGCGTTTATTAGGAGCCTGTCATCGGTGCTCCCTGATGCTGTTACGCTGGTGCTTATGAATAAAGGCGTAACCAAATACGCTATAACAGCCGCGAGAATTGCCTGAATTAATTTGAATAAAAAGAATTGGCCTGTCTTCAACTGAATGAATGACATAGACTGAATATACACGCATGCTCCCCCAAAGGTTATTACGAACGCCGCTATTGAGGCAATCATATGAGCGGGGGCGGCTATTCCGGTGAGGAGGCGGCAGCCGTTTGTCATTTCAAATAGTCCGACAACAAATGGTTCGGCCAGGCCTGAATCAAGCCCAATAGCACTGAAAAGCCATGAAAACGCGGCGTTAATTAAATTGAGGGCGCCGCTTTCACGTAAGATACATATCAGCACCATGAAGAATATTATCGTTCCGCATATATTAAGCATTGCCGATATGCCGTCGCCTATGCCTGACGCGACGACCGCCGGCCCCTTCTGACAGGTCTGGCATGGGTTGGATGGCTTTGGCTTGCATTCCCCGTTATATGGGCTTTTTAGGCCGCTCAGCAAGAGCGTAAGAAACGCGCTGCCGTAATGAGCTATGCATATAGGTATGGCAAGGGAGGGGACCCCCAACATTGATGTACATAGCGAACCCGTAATAAACATAGGGCTTGCTAGATTGCATATAGCGGATAGGCGCATAGCGTCGCCTTGGCACAATGCTCCGGATTCCATAAGCATACCGCTTAGCCTTGCGCCGGAAGGCGCGCCGGATATGCAGCATGTAAGAAGGAGCGGAACAGCAGGGCCTGAAAACCTGCCTTTTGAGCGCTTATTGCTATTTAAATTAAAGGTCCCTGAGCGTTGAAGAATGGATGTACACACCATAAACGGGAACAGGGCCGGCATCACTACCTCAAGCCACAGGTCAAAGCCATCCCTGGCGGCAAGCATGGCGGGACGGTAAAAGCATACAAGCAAAAGGCATAGCAATAACGCAATGATAGCAATTATACGTGTTCCCATGCCAAATAAATATGCTGGAAAATCCAAAAACCGAACGGTATTTAAACAACAATTAGTGGAAAAGAAAATTCCCTTACAGCGCTTCCCCCAAATATTAAAGATCTAATGCTTGTTGCCATGGTATCCAGTTTAATCAAGAGCTGGGAGGCGCTGGGTAGCTTATCAGCATCCCTGTATCGGGTTATTACCGGAATGCTTGCTTGGTTTGAAAGCGCTGACAATACGTGCATGGCATCCTTACGTACGCCCAAAACCCTAAGGTATAGGGGCGTCTTCCCGTTCATGGCCGCGGCTTTAACCTCCCGAGTTATGCCAATTAGCGCATTCATACAAATTCTTCGTATTCTTGCCAGGCTGTAACGCTTGCTCTTGCACATGGATAAAAACTCGGAGTATGAACTTGAGCTTAGCGCGGAAAGGGCTAATACATTCTCCAATCCTTCACCCACATCAGCAACGCGGGCGATTTTTTCATTTTCTGAGCTTAACAATCTATATACAAGAAGTCGGAACAGGATTTCACTGCTTCTTTGCATATCCGCCGCCAATGCCGCGTTGATTAAATCATCGGATATTACATCTGGAACGCGTTTTACGGCATTTTTTAGCCTGCCGGCGCCTATTTCCTCGCGGATTGAGGAGGCGCTTGAAATATAATCCTTAAGCTCTGCTTCGTCGTGAGCGCATGCCAGACGCTTTATAGCGTGCGCTTTGATCATAGGCGCGTGCGCGCGTATGGCTCTAAGGTATTCCACCCCTAGAAGGCTGTTTGGCTTAGAGAGGACATCAACCCCTTCCCGAACTATTCCCAGACGTTCGGCGGCTTCATAAAAGGCCCTTGGGTACGCCTGCCCTTTTTTAAGGTTTGCCCTTATTTCATAGTCCAGATCATACTGTTGTTTTCCTTCTATATTAGCTAATGACTCCATTGCACGAAGATCAGGGGTCTCACTTCCAAAGCACAGGTCCTTTACCATACCTGAACCATTTAGTAATCTTACGGCTCCAGATGCGAACCCCTCGGCGGATGAAAGCGAAAAAACGCAGGGAAGCTCAATAACCAAGCTAACGCCGCATTTTAAAGCCATGCGGGTTCTTGTAAACTTATCAAACAACGCCGGCTCCCCCCTTTGCACAAAGCTGCCGCTCATCACGGCAATTACATTGGGATTCCCCGCAATGTTGATGGTTTCACGCAAATGGTGCATATGTCCGTTATGAAATGGATTATATTCCGCAATAACGCCGGAGCAAAACATATGGTTCACCTCGGCCACATTATAACACATATCAGAGTGTCAAAAAAGCGGCTGCGCCACTTATTGAAGGCAAGGGTATTGCCTACCGCCCTTGAGGTTCCCGAGCGGCAAAACCCGCAAAGAACCAAAACCACACCGTTTAAATCCGTCGCTGAGGCGCCTGTCGTCAGAGCCGGATTTAAAGTCGAGGGCTGCGGCCTTTGACAAATCCGAGGGTTTTTGACAGCCTGACATATTACGATGTTTTTTTATAAATATATTGGGTAAAGAAATATTCATGTCATACTACAAGTGTAAATTGCAGTTTTTATTGGAATTCCCAATATAACTAAGAATTATAACATCAATCTGATATATTCAATAGACAGAGGTGAATTTTATGGTTACAAATCGTTTAAAAGAGCTAAGGTTGGATAAGGACTTAAAACAGCAAACATTAGCGGATGAATTAGGAATCCATCAAAGCACATATTCGCTATATGAAAACGGGCATATAAACATTCCGCTAGAAATCATCATAAAGATTGCTGATTACTATAAGGTGAATTTGGATTATGTTGCTTGCAGGTCGGATGTTAAAACCCTTCTTCCCGCAAGCAAAGCGGATAAGTCATATAGATATATGAAGGACAGATGACGTTGTAATTGGCCATGATCCATTAAAAATTTGAGTGTTTCGTCAGACAGAGGTGAATTTTATGGTTACAAATCGTTTAAAAGAGCTAAGGTTGGATAAGGACTTAAAACAGCAAACATTAGCGGATGAATTAGGAATCCATCAAAGCACATATTCGCTATATGAAAACGGGCATATAAACATTCCGCTAGAAATTATTATAAAGATTGCCGACTATTACAAGGTCAATCTGGATTATGTTGCTTGCAGGACGGATATTAAAACGCTCCTTCCCGCAAGCAAAGTTGATAAGTCGTACAGATATATGAAAAACAGATGAGGTCGTAAGCCATATGCCATAATCCATTAAGCGTTTGAACGCTTAATCTGAATGCTTTTACTTGGCTGTTCAATATAAAAAACGGGACGCAGCACCCTGATGCTTACGCCCCCGTTTTTAGTCAACCTGCTCGCGTTTAAATTACGACGCGTCCGCCGGAAGCGCCGCCTGCTCCCTAAGAAGCATCACCGGGGGAAGTTTCTTGGCTACAACATCCTTAGTGATGATGCACTTTTGTATGTCAGACCTGCCAGGAATGTCATACATTATGTTCAGCATAATATTTTCCAATATAGCTCTTAGGCCGCGCGCCCCAGTTTTGCGTGCCATTGCTTCTGTGGCTACGGATACAAGCGCCTCATGGTCGAATTCGAGCTCGACGCCGTCCATTTCGAACAGCTTTTTATATTGCCTCGTAAGGGCGTTGCGAGGCTCGGTAAGTATTCTGATAAGGGCTTCCTCTTCAAGCTGGTGCAGGGTTACAATTATCGGCACCCTACCCACAAATTCGGGGATAAGCCCAAACTTTTGCAGATCCTCTGGAAGTATGTTCTTAAGTATGCTTCCTATGTCCTTCTCTACATTTGTTTGTATATCTGCGCCAAAACCCATTGTCTTTTTGCCGATACGCCTGCTGATGGTATCCTCAATGCCGTTGAACGCGCCGCCGCATATGAACAGCACATTGGTCGTGTCAATCTGTATGCATTCCTGCTGAGGATGCTTGCGCCCACCCTGTGGGGGAACGGAGGCCGTAGTGCCCTCAATTATCTTAAGCAGCGCCTGCTGAACGCCTTCTCCAGATACATCCCTTGTAATTGAGGGATTTTCGCTCTTTCGGGCTATTTTATCTATTTCGTCGATATACACTATACCGCGTTCGGCACGCTCGACATTGTAATCCGCAGCTTGTATGAGCTTAAGAAGTATGTTCTCTACATCCTCGCCTACATAGCCGGCTTCAGTTAACGATGTCGCGTCTGCTACGGCAAACGGAACGTCGAGAATCTTAGCCAGCGTCTGGGCAAGCAACGTTTTGCCGCAGCCTGTTGGGCCAAGCATTATAATATTGCTCTTTTGCAGCTCAACATCGTCCTTTGATACGAGTTGCCCAATGCGCTTATAATGATTATATACGGCGACTGCCAGCGCCTTTTTGGCATCCTGCTGTCCAACTACATAGCTGTTTAAGGTTTCCACGATTTCATGGGGTTTTGGTATCGTTTTAAGGTCGGGCGGCTCGAGCGTGTAATCGTCTTCAATGATCTCCTGGCAGAGTTCTATACATTCGTTGCATATGTAAACTCCGGGCCCGGCTACAAGACGCTGTACCTCGCTTTGGCTCTTCCCGCAGAATGAGCATCTGATATTGCTCTTATCCTCTATTTTTGACATAAATTATCTCCTTGGCGGTATAATCTCGTCGACAATGCCATATTTTAAAGCATCCTCTGCGCTAAGATAGTTATCGCGCTCGGTGTCAGCTTCAATCTGGTCAAGAGGCTGTCCGGTACGCTCGCTTAAAATCCGGTTCAGCTTTTGCCTGGTCTTGATTATATGCTCTGCATGTATTGCAATGTCGGTTGCCTGGCCGCGCGCTCCGCCGCTAGGCTGGTGGATCATTATCTCACTGTTTGGAAGCGCCTTGCGCTTTCCCTTTTTTCCCGCCGCAAGCAAAAATGCTCCCATTGACGCGGCGATGCCTATGCACATTGTCGAAACATCGCACTTCACATGCTGCATTGTATCATATATTGCAAGGCCAGCGGTAACTGATCCACCTGGGCTGTTTATATAGAAAAATATATCCTTATCCGGATCCTCGGCTTCGAGAAACAGCATTTGGGCCACAACCAGATTGGCTGTAACGTCTGTAATCTCGTCGCCTAGAAATATGATCCTATCCTTAAGCAGGCGCGAATATATGTCATAGGCCCGTTCGCCCCTGCCGGTTTGTTCGATAACAGTCGGTATTAGCATAAAGTCCTCCTTAACTGGGTATGTCTACTCGGCTTTCTCCGTAGCGCTGTCAACGATTATGGAAACCGTGCGATCACGCTTTAACTTGTTCGCAAAAAAGGCTCTCATGTTAGATCTCATGATGTCCGTATCAAGCTCCTTACGTTCCTGCTCGCTTTGCATGGACTCCAGAAAATCGTTAATTGCCTTATTTATATCTTCGTCGGAGACCTCAACGCCTTCCTTATCCGCAATAGCATCCAGAACGAGTCTGGTCTTTGCGCGTATCTCCGCGTCGGGCCTATACTCATCGCGTATCTGATCTATTGATTTACCAGTATACTCGCAGAACATATCCAAGGTAAATCCCTGTTGAGCCATGGTATGGCGCAGATCGTCTATCATGGCGTTCAACTCATCCTCTATCAGCGCATCGGGAAGATCAAGTTTAGCGTTATCTACGGCACCCTGGATCGCATCGCTCTCAAATTCGTGACGTCTGCGTTCTTCAGCACGTTCTTCCAGCTTTTTGCGCAGGTCCGATCTATAATCCGCAAAGGTTTCAAAATCGGATATATCCTGTGCAAATTCATCATCAGCCTCCGGAAGCTCCTTAACACGTATATCGTTGATCTTTACCTCGAAGACAGCTTCCCTTCCGGCAAGCTCTTTAGCATGGTATTCCTCGGGGAACGTTACTGTGATTTCCTGGGTTTGGCCCTCAGTCATACCCACAAGCTGTTCCTCGAATCCGGGGATAAACCTTCCAGAGCCTATTAGAAGCTCCTGATTTTGAGCCGTGCCCCCGTCAAACTTAACGCCGTCAACGCTTCCGGAATAGTCCAGATTGACGGTATCGCCGTTCTCGACAGGCCTATCAACCTCTACGAATCGAGCCATGCTTTCGCGGTCACGGTTTATTTCCGCATCCACCATTTCATCCGTAACAGTATACTCGCGCTTGAGTACTTCTATACCCTTATAATCGCCCAAAGCGACTTCGGGATAGACAGCTACTATAGCTGAAAATCTAACGCCGACGCCTTCGGGCAAATCATCATCCGCGCTCATGCCGCGAACCGATTCGATCTCTATTTTCGGCGATTCTACAGGTTTAATGCCATGCTCAATAACAGCGTTTTCATATATTGAATAATACAGGGCGTCAAACGCGCCGTCAAAAAAAACGAACGGGCCGTAAGTCGTTTCGATTACTCTTCTGGGAGCTTTTCCCTTTCTAAAACCAGGCATATTAAAATCCTTGGCGGTTTTAATATATTCTCGCTGCATAGCGTCCTCCAGCGATCTGGAATCGATTTCCATCGAAATTTTTACCCTGCTTCCCTCAAGCGTTTCAAATGTTGACATACTTATTATCCTCCGGATTGCATTCTTTTCCTTTTACTTTAACATCGCAACATTTTAGCACGTTTAGTCATCATTGTAAACGGTCAATTACTCGCCGATTGCTGTTTCTCCCAAAATTAAAACGCGGTCCGAAGGAGCCGCGCTTTAACCTAAAACAGCATTGTGTCCTAAGACGATAATCAGGTTTCCCTGGGGCATCCAATAAAGAACAAGGCGAGCGTACCGGGTCCGCTGTGCGAACCTATTGTAGCGCCTATCATGGATATCTGTACCTTTATTCCCCTAAACATGGCCTTTATCATATCGCTGAGCAGTAGTGCGTCCTCTATGCAGTCGGCATGAGTAATGTTGACAAAGGGATTTTTTTCTATCGATATATATTTGCACATGTTATCAAACAGGCGTTTAACAGCGGACTTCCTGCCCTTTACCTTTACCCTGGGTATCAGATGTCCGGCATTGTCCATGTTCAATACCGGCTTAATATGCAGTATGTCCGCTACAAACGCAGCGGTAGCTTTAACGCGGCCGCCCCGCCTGAGATATGTAAGTTCACTTACGGTAAACCAGTGATGTACGTTTAACTTTGTATCCTCCGCAAAACGGAAACACTCCTCCGCGGTCAACCCGGCTTTCTTTTGATTTACCATATGCTCTAAAAGAAGCCCCTGTCCGCCGGAAGCGCTTAATGAATCGGACACATATATTTGGCTTCCAGGATATTTATCCAAAAGCATATTTGCCGCCAGCTGCGCTCCTCCAACTGAACCAGACAGCCCGCTTGAAAAGCCCAAATGCACAATATCATGCCCTTTTTCAAGGATCGGCTGCCAAAGCCGGACATAATCATCGGCCAGTGCCTGGGATGTGCTGATTTTGTTGCCGTCTCGCATGAGACCGTATATTCTTTTAGCGGTTGCTTCGGTCATATCGTCGGAAAACTCTCCGTCTTTATGGATGCACTTTAGGCTTACATATGGCACGTTAAGCTCCCGCATGCGTTCCGGTCCTATATCCACGGTTGAATCGCTTGTAATGGTAAAATCCCTCATAGGGCACCTCCGGGTGTTGGATTATGCGTCAAAACACAAAAATTATGATATAATAATAGCATAAATCAAGAATGTGAGCAAAATGTGAAATGGACGTTAAAAAGCCGTGGTGGCGTAGAATTTCCTATGGCTGGTATTATCTTATGGTACTTGTGCTTTCAGCGCTGTGCGTTGGATTGTTTGTTCTTTTATACGCTGGAGAAGGGGCCAGGGTACTGCTGGGGTAAATTCGCATGCCGAAAATAAAAATGGAGAGGGCGTCCTATCTCCGCCCTCTCCGCTTTAATGCTTATTGATCCTATGAAACAACGATATTGATTACATTCTTTGCCACGATGACCTTTCGTACGGTCCTGCCTTCTATGAGAGGCGTTACCCCTCTGTGCCCAAGCGCCAGCCGTTCAGTCTCTTCCCTGTCAATACCGCAAGGCAGTTCAATACGGGCTTTGATCTTACCGTTTATTTGCACTCCGTATTCCATCGACTCCTTTATGAGCGCGGATTCGTCATACTGAGGCCATTGAGCATCGTACAGAGGGGTTGTATAACCCAATAGCTCGTTCATCTCTTCGCATATATGGGGGGAAACGGGCGAAAGCAGAGTCAGCAGGGTATGCAGTTCTTCCCTGGCAATCCCTCCAATAGCGTACATTTCGTTTACAAGGCTCATCAGCGCTGCTATGGCAGTATTGAACTTCATCCGTTCATAATCCTCGCCAACCTTCTTTATGGCGCCATGTATAAGCGGACGCATCTCAGGCCGTATGCCATCATAGCTGATCAGCATGTCCATGAGCCGCCAAACCCTGTCAAGGAAGCGTTTGCATCCCTTTGCGCCCTGCGTGCTCCAGGGTATGGGCTGGTCAAAGGCGCCCATAAACATTTCGTACATGCGGAACGCGTCCGCCCCGATTTCATCCACTATTGAATCGGGGGCTATCACATTGCCGCGCGACTTGGACATTTTTTCTCCATTCTCACCTAGTATCATTCCATGACTGGTGCGCTTTAAATACGGTTCTGGCGTGGATGCTACGCCAATATCATATAAAAACTTATGCCAGAAACGTGAGTACAGCAGGTGCAGCGTAGTATGCTCCATGCCTCCATTGTACCAGTCAACGGGGAGCCAGTAATCCAAGGCTTCCTTTGATGCGAGGGCCTTATCGTTATGCGGGTCCGTATAACGCATATAATACCAGCTTGACCCAGCCCAGTTTGGCATCGTGTCGGTTTCACGCAAGGCGGGAGCGCCACATTTAGGGCAGGATGCATGAACCCACTCGGCGGCCTTGGATAGCGCTGACGAGCCGTCGTCGGACGGGGCATAGTCGTCTACATCAGGAAGCTTAAGCGGCAGCTCGTCATAGGGCAGCGGAACCCATCCGCAGCGATCGCAATACACAAGCGGTATTGGTTCGCCCCAATAGCGCTGGCGTGTAAACACCCAGTCGCGAAGCTTATAGTTGACCTTTTTTTCGCCTATGCCTTTTTCCTCCAGCCACCGTATCATAGCTGGGATTGCATCGCCAACCTCCATGCCGTTGAGAAAACCAGAGTTTACCAGAACCCCGTGCTTGCAGTCGGTATAGGCCTCCTTTGACACGTCTCCGCCGGATACTACTTCAATTATCGGAAGTCCGAAAGCCTTTGCAAACTCAAAATCCCTTGAATCGTGACCAGGCACGGACATTATCGCCCCTGTTCCGTAACTCATCAAAACATAATCGGAGATCCAGATTGGTATCTCCTTGCCCGTAGCCGGGTTTACCGCGTTAAGCCCCTTTAGCGAAACACCCGTTTTTTCCCTTGAAAGCTCGCCGCGTTCAAAATCGCTCTTATGAGCGGCAATACACTGATAGGACCTTACTTCCGCTAAATTCTCTATTCTGTCGGCAAATCGCTCCAGCAGGGGATGTTCAGGGGCAATTACCATATAGGTCGCTCCAAACAGCGTATCCGGTCTGGTGGTAAACACCCTTAGGGTCTCATCCGTTCCCGAAACGGGAAAGTCGATTTCAGCCCCCTCGCTTCGTCCTATCCAATTCTTCTGCTGGGTTTTAACCCGCTCAATAAAATCTACGGCGTCCAGATCGTCTAAAAGCCTCTGGGCATATTCCGTTATCCTCAGCATCCATTGACTTCTAACCCGCTGAACCACCTCGCCGCCGCACCGCTCACATACGCCGTTGACAACCTCCTCATTCGCCAGTCCCACCTTACATGAGGTGCAGAAGTTTATGGGGATTTCCGCCTTGTATGCAAGCCCTCTTTCAAACAGCTTTAGAAAGATCCACTGCGTCCATCTGTAATATTCGGGATCAGAGGTGTTTATCTCTCTGGACCAGTCAAAGGAGAAGCCCAGCCTTTTTAGCTGCCCGCGGAATTTAGCTATGTTGGCCTCGGTAACCCTCTGAGGATGAAGCCCTGTCTTTATAGCGTAATTTTCCGTGGGCAGGCCAAATGCGTCGTAGCCGATGGGGAACAGCACATTATAGCCCTCCATCCGCCTTTTCCTTGCTATTATATCGAGTGCCGTGTTTGAACGGGGATGGCCCACATGCAGACCCTCTCCCGAAGGATACGGAAACTCTATAAGCGCGTAGTACTTTGGCATGGAATAGTCGTCCTTGGCCTCAAAACAGCGCGCCTCCTTCCAGTTTTTCTGCCACTTCTCCTCTATAGCGGCAGGATCGTATCTTTCAGACATAATATTTCCCTCCAAATTAATTTTCAATGAATAAAGGTAAATTAAAAGGCTTTCATCTCAAAAACATGAGACGAAAGCCTGAACTCCCGCGGTACCACTCAAATTGACGAAAAACGTCCGCTTTAATTCCGTAACGAGGAAAGACGCCGCGCCTTAAATGTGTCAGCTTGGGGCGCGAAGCTCCGCGGCGAGATTCGGTACGTCCACATGCCGCCTTTCACCTAATCCGCGGCTCTCTGAAACTGCAACCATACCTACTACTCCGCTTCAATGCATTTATTCATGATATTTTAATCGAACCCGTTTACTGTGTCAAGGGGTAATATGACGAGCCTTGGGATATAATTTTAAAACTAAAATAGTGTATTACATATTGATTACTGAAACCATTCATGGTATAATTATAATATAAATTTATTATATTTCAATTAAAGGAGATATGTAAAATATGAAGCTTTACAGAAAGATATTGGCTATTATTATGATAATTACAGTTACGTTATCAACCATGCCTATATCATACTCAAATGAGTCACAAGAAATAATTGTAATTGGTTCAACCAGCAATAATAGCAATGGCCTTGACCTCGTACAAGAAGCCATTGATGAAAATTCTGATGTCCTTATATTAAATAAAGAACAGGCATATAATGCATCAACAAAAGTAAAGGATTTCATTTCCTATCAGAAGATGATCTTTTTTAGTGGCATGACAAGTATAGAAGTTTCAGAAGCATGTGAAATTCCTATAGAGATTGTTCCTGAGCCGGATAACGATATACGTTTTGGGACAGCGGTAACAATTATTGATGACCAATATTGCTACATAGATTCCGTAATGTTTGTACAACAGGAGGATGAGGATAATGGACAAGAAGAAAATTTTGATTCAGATGAAATATATAAAAATGTGGATATAGCTGAAGTCGTTATAAATATATATAAGAAGGATGTCTTATATTTAACTAAGGATACACTCCCAAATGGATATAATAATGTATATACAAAGAACCAAAGTATATATACGCGATCTGGCTCGTATGTAGGAAGGCAGAAATATCAACTGTACTTTAAAAGGCTTGGGAATATTAGAGTTAATAATCAAACATACAAAGGATTTGACGTTGTTTGTCGTGCGATTTTCGAGCCATTTGCTCCAAACGTATGTAAAGACTTGCGTGTCAAACTTGCACATATAATTGATTTTAATAATTGCAAAATTATTGATTCCACTCGTATACCAAATCTTAACTATTCAAGTACTGTACAGTTATCGCTCCCCGGCTCCGTAGGAACATCTTGGTCATATGGAGCTGACGCCCAAAAAGTAACCAACTCGCTTATAGGGGAATTAGAAAACAGTTGGAGGGTATTGCCGCAGAAGCCGGTAGCTGGTGACACGTGGGTGGTTATGCCCGGGACAAGATCTATCTCATCTGGAAACAGGGGAAACATAATGGTGGAAATAAAAGTACCGACATATGGGTTTTTAGGATTGGTCATAAACAACTGGAATATATTATCAGGGAACTATTCTTTTAACCTATAAAAAAGGATAGAATTATGTCACATATGCTAACTTTTATGCATTTTATATACGGGGAGGGTTCAGCTGATGACTAAGAAGACATATTATATTCCTGTAATAGCGGTTATGGCCATATTAGCGTGCTGTTTTATAATATCTTCGTATTACCAATCAAGGATTGATAAAATAAAGAATATGTACGAAAACAAGCTGGCGACAGCGGGGTTCAGAATCATATACGACGTTGATGAAGACGTAGACATATTGTTGAAACGAACGGCCGATGAAAGTGCGGATATATTAATACTGAGCCGTGAGCAGGCCATAGAGGCGGGAGAAAAGGTGTCCAGCCTTATAAGCGGCGACAGGCTGGTGTTCTTTTTGGACATGGACTCAAATGAGGTTGAAGCGTGTACATCCGTGCCCTTAAATATCAGGCCGGTTCCGAATAATAGCGATGTCAGGCTGGGCTCAGGCATTATGCTGATAGATGAAGGGATGTATGTTTATATGGAGTACGTGTTAACTTCCATTACTCAGGACATGACGCCTTCTGAAATACATTGGCGCCGTTCGCTGCGTTCGTCGGTAGACGTAAAAGACAGCATAGCCGATTTCTATTTAGACATAATTGAAAACCCAATTTAGTTGACCTCTCTGCATAGTAACGGGTAGCCCTTTAAAATCAAGTGAAGAGCTATCCGTTTTATTATGAGCATTTGAGTTTTTGCCTTTATAAAATCATTCCGATCAAGGAACATAAATATATTAATGAATTCCACTACAGGATGTAAAGGACGGCTTGTAATGAGATTATACATGCACTATAATAATTATATAGTTGGGAAGTTGTCAAAATCATTTATTTTTCATAGGAGGAAATCATGAGAAAGGCCGTCTGTTTTGCATTACTCTTAGCGCTAATCATCCTTGCAGTGTCTCCCGCATTGGCAAAGACAAATGCTCAAGCCCTTTATACGCACGATGAGGAAGCGTTTGAATACATAGAGATGGTGGATCACATCGGCGACTCCGCCTTTATGTCCGCCGCCTCAGCATCCATAGTTCTTTTTTATAACGGCGAGCCGGTACACAGCGCCTTTTACGGAACGGGGGACGCCGATACTGTATACAGGCTTGGAGACATCAGTTCGCTGTTTGTCTGGGTTAGTGTGATGCAGCTTAAGGAAAGAGGAATGCTGGAGCTGGACAGGGATATAAGGGATTATCTCCCAAATAATTTTTTAAGGCGCCTGAGGTTCAGCGACCCAATCACTATGGAGCATCTTATGAATCAAAACGCCGGCTGGGAGGACTGCTGGCGTTCCGAAACGGCATTCTCCGAGGACGATGAAAGGCTCCCTCTTGGCGAATACCTATCGCTTGTGGAACCAGGTCAGGCTTACAGACCTGGAATGATTAAGACCGAATCCACCTTCTCTACATCCCTTGCAGCCTATATGGTCGAGTGCATAAGCGGCAAGCCCTACGCTGAATACGTCAAAGAGAACATCCTAACCCCTGTGGGAATGAATTTCACCGCTGTAGACAGGTCTCTGTCCGATAACCCTGAGCTTATCGACAGGGTAAAAGGCGGGGTTATGGCATTTACCTTGTACCCGTCCTATGGAGCGTATGGCACTGTATCAGACCTTTCAAAGTTCATGAAGGCGCTCATGCCAGCCGAAGGGGCGGCGTCCCCGCTATTTTCCAGCAATGAGACGCTTGAAAATATGTTTTCATACTCATATAAGATACATGACTATATCAACGGTATATCCCATGGCTTCATTGAGCGGGATGGATATATAAAAACCCTGGGCCAGAATGTAAATATGAGCGGGTTCTGCGGTACGTTCGCCCTAGCGCCCGAAAACGGTTTGGGTATAATATTGCTTTCAAGCCTTGGAAGCATAGGCGCGGACAGCACGTTTGACGGGCTGTTCGGTACGCGCAATATTGAGATTGCAACCGAAGAGCTACCATATCCATCGGCTCTTACCGATGAATTTATGAGGGCCGACCATCCTCATTCGGGCTATCAGGAATTCGTAAGCTATCTAAAGGTCTATCACCCTTTGATCTCAATGGAGTATTCTAAGTTTTCCGAAAACAAACTGTACTTATATTCAAAGATGTACTCAATAAATTATAGGGCGGGAGCCACATATTTACCATATTTTGAAGTTATTACGCAGATACAGCCTTATCTTTTCATGGACAAGGCTGGCAATATGATCTATTTTGACTATAGCGACGGTGTTGTAAATAAAATGGTATTTGATGGGGTTGAATACGTTCCCACCGAGTGGAACAGAAGCTTGGCTGTTATAAATTCCAGCATAATCCTCGTATATCTCTGCGCGTTGTGCTCACTGGTACCGGTTGTTGGCGTTGTCATAGGCATTGTGCATAATAAGCGCAGGTGCATTTCGACGCGCGGCGCCTCCAAATTGCTTTTGCCGCTTGCGCTGGCCATCCTGATAACTACTATAAATAACGGAATCCTCGTAAGCTACTCAAGCGCTAACCTTACCTATGCCCAAACAACCTGGCAGTTTATAATCAACTATGTCATGTCAGCAGTTATGATCGCGTGCGTATTGGGGATGGCGATAACCTGGAAAAAGAGCGAGCTCTTTAGGTATCAGAAAGTATGTTATATGCTTACGATTGCGTTTGCTATAATTATTGTGCTTTTCATGGTATTTTGGGGATTCTACTATTAATCTTGAAAGCGCAATAAATAGAAAAATGCGGTTGCAAATGATAGATTGATAATAGTATAATCATTAGGGCTCACGAACGGGCGTCTTGCAAGGCGTCCGTTTTATAATGATATAGGGGACTGCAGATAGTCCGTATAAGACATCGAAAGGGGAAACCATGGAGACAAAATTTGTTTTTATTACAGGGGGCGTAGTATCGTCACTGGGTAAAGGTATAACGGCTGCTGGACTAGGCCGGCTCCTCAAGAGCCGTGGCTACAGCGTATCCATCTGCAAGCTAGACCCATATCTTAATGTGGATCCTGGTACGATGAACCCATACCAGCATGGCGAGGTGTACGTTACAGACGATGGCGCTGAAACCGACCTGGATGTTGGCCACTATGAAAGGTTTATCAACGAATTTTTGACCAAATCTAACAACGCCACCTCCGGCCAGATATATCAGGCGGTCATTGAGCGTGAGCGCAGGGGTCATTATAACGGCGGCACGGTCCAGGTCATTCCGCATATTACAAACGAAATAAAGTCGCGTGTAATCACCGTTGCCCAGCAGTCGAAACCGGATGTGCTAATTGTTGAAATAGGAGGAACGGTAGGCGATATAGAGAGCCAGCCGTTCCTAGAGGCCATACGCCAGCTGAAATGGAGCGCGGGGCCAAACAACTGTGCGTTTATACACGTAACGCTTGTACCATATATTTCCGCTGCGGGGGAACTTAAATCAAAACCAACCCAGCATTCAGTAAAGGAACTGCTTAGCATAGGCATTCAGCCCGATATAATAGTGTGCCGCAGCGATAGAAGGATAGGCAAGGATGTACGCGCCAAGATAGCGCTATTTTGCAACATATCTCCTGACTGTGTGGTTGAAAACCTTAACGCTGATTCATTATACGCCGTCCCTCTCATGCTTGAAAAGGAGGGGCTTTGCAGGGCGGTTACCAAGGTGCTTGACATGGAGGAGAGGGTGCCAGACCTTACGGAGTGGGAGGCTATGGTAGAGCGTGAGCTCACACCAAGGCACAGGTGTACAATAGCCATAGTGGGCAAATACATAGAGCTGCACGATGCGTATCTCAGCATTGCGGAGGCGCTTAATCATGCGGGCACGGCCAACTGCGCCAGAGTGGGAATAGCGTGGATTGACGCGGAAAGCGTGAGGGACTCCAATGCGGACGAGCTCTTTAAGGAGTGCGACGGAATACTGGTTCCAGGAGGATTCGGGGAAAGGGGACTGGAAGGAAAGATCGCGGCCGCAAAATACGCTAGGGAAAATAATGTGCCGTTTTTGGGTATTTGCCTAGGAATGCAGATGGCTGTAATAGAGTTTGCGAGAAATGTGCTTGGGTATAAGGATGCTTCCTCAACGGAGGTAAATCCAAACACGCAGCATCCGATAATAGACCTTATGCCGGATCAGATACATAATTTGGACAACCTTGGGGGAACTCTCAGACTGGGCGGGTATTCCTGCCTGCTAAAGGATGGATCAATAGCTAAAGCGGCATATGGAAGACAGGAGATACGCGAACGCCACCGCCACAGGTATGAGTTCAATAACGACTATATTGGCGCCATGGAGGAAGCGGGCATGAGTGTAACGGGCATCAACGAGGAAAGGAATCTTGTTGAAATAGTTGAGCTTAGCGGACACCCGTGGTATGTAGGGGTTCAGTTCCACCCCGAGTTTACATCCAGGCCGGATACCCCGCATCCGCTTTTTACAAGCTATGTAAAAGCGGCTATTAAACGCTGGAACAAAGAACGGGAGGATAACTGAACATGTCAGCTTACGATTTAATTGTTTTAGGCGGGGGCCCTGCCGGTTACCTTGCGAGTGAGCGTGCGGGACACGCGGGACTCAGGGTCTTATGTATAGAAAAGAAAAACGTAGGGGGAGTATGCCTTAACGAGGGCTGTATACCCACAAAGACTTTGCTGTACAGCGCCAAGCTCTACGACGGCGCGGTGCATGGGGAAAAATACGGCGTTTTTGTCAAGGACGCTAATTTTGATCATAAAGCGGTGTTAAACCGTAAGAAAAAAGTGATCAAGCTTTTATCAGGCGGGATAAAGAGCACGCTTAAGGCAAATGGGGTGGAGCTTATATCCGGGACGGGCGTTATATGCAGCCGTGAAGACGATGAATCCCCATTCATAATAAGCGTTGGCAGCGATATATATGAGGGTACCCGCTTGCTGGTTGCAACAGGCTCGTCGCCTGCTGTGCCGCCTATAAAGGGGCTAGAGGAAGGCCTTGAAAGGGGCTTTGTTTTGACAAACCGTGAGATTTTGGACTTGACGGAAGTGCCGGAAAGCCTGGTTGTGATCGGCGGGGGTGTGATTGGCCTTGAAATGGCCTCGTATTTCAACTCAGTTGGATCTAAAGTAACGGTAATAGAGATGCTTGATCATATAGCGGGTGAGAACGATGAGGAATTGACCTCAATATTACAAAAAAACTATGAGCGAAAAGGAATTGCGTTCAAGCTTAGCGCGAAGGTCGTAGAAGTTAAAGATGGTTTTGTAGAGTATGAAACCGATGATGGAATACAGCGCGCGGATGCCGGCAAAGTACTGCTGTCAATAGGCAGGAGGGCTAATACGCAGGGCATAGGCCTTGAATCGATAGGCGTTAAAACCGAGCGGGGCTGCATAATAACCGATGAGCATATGAGAACAAACGTAAAAAATGCATATGCGGCGGGCGATGTAAACGGACGCTCAATGTTAGCCCATACGGCATACAGGGAGGCGGAAGTAGCCGTAAACGATATGCTTGGCGTGGAAGACGCGATGAAATATAATACTATACCTTCCGTTATATATACAAACCCCGAGCTTGGCAGCGTCGGTGAAACCGAGGCTTCGGCCGGCAAGAAGGGCATTGCCGTTAAGGTTGTCAAGATCCCGATGAGGTATTCGGGGCGCTATTTGGCGGAAAACGAGGGGGGCGACGGCAGCTTCAAGCTCATAGTTGACGAAGAAAGCGGCAAAATAATAGGAGCGCATGCGCTATGCAACTATGCGTCGGAATTTATCGTGTCGGCGGGGATTATCATTGAATCCGGCATGACGGTTGACCAGGCAAAGAGGCTGATTTTCCCTCATCCGACAGTTAGCGAAATAATAAGGGAAGCGGTATTTCAATGCTGATATCCGAGGCGGAGGCCTTCATGCGCATTGCGCTGGAGCAGGGCCGAAAGGCTTTTGATATAGGAGAGGTTCCCGTGGGAGCTGTAATAACAAAGGCCAACGAGGTCATATCATTTTCACATAACCTTGTTGAGACTCAAAAGGATCCGACAGCGCATGCGGAGCTGCTGGCCATAAGGGAGGCGGCACATAGGCTTGGCGACTGGCGGCTTAGCGGATGTGATATATATGTAACGCTTGAGCCATGCGCAATGTGTGTTGGGGCATGCATAGGGGCCAGACTTGATAACATTATATTCGGAGCGTATGATAAGGTATCGGGATGCTGCGCGTCGGTAGCCGATTTGGCTGATGGCTGGTTATCACACTCGCCAAAGGTGGTCGGCGGAGTGCTAGAGGGCGAATGCGGCGCTATTATGACAAAGTTTTTTAAAGAAAGACGCAGTAAAGGCGTATAAAGGATTAAAGATGGGTGAGTTCAAGCTGAAAAACCCTATGTTTATTACAAGCGTGGGGAATGGGGGAGACGGCTATCCTGCTCCCGCAATGGCGGAAATAGCGATGGTGGGCAGGTCAAACGTAGGCAAATCAAGCCTAATAAATTCATTGTGCAATAATTTCAGGCTTGCTAGGACATCCCAGCACCCAGGTAAAACAAGGCTGATTAACTTCTTTAGCGTGAACAATGATTATTACCTCGTTGACTTGCCAGGATACGGGTTTGCAAAGGCGCCAAAATCGGAAAAGGCGCAATGGGGCCGTCTGATAGAAAACTATCTTTCATCCGGAAGGGTTACACATATATTTTTGTTGTTAGACATCCGCCATGAACCAACAGCAGAGGACAGGCAGATGCTACAATGGATCCTTTACTATGGGATTCCGTTTACAATCGTCGCCACCAAGGCAGACAAGATCGCGGTATCAAAAAGGCAGCAAGCGGCCAATAAGGTTGCAAAACTGGCGGGCGCGCCGCCATACGCCATTGCCTACTCGGCCGAATCGGGACAGGGGAGGCCGGAACTGCTGATAAGAATTGGCGATGTCTTTTCCGATGCTCATGAGGGCAGCGGTTCTGATGAGGCAAATACTGATTATAATGATTAATAGAAAGCGTATTTGAGGAGGTGTTTTCATGGGATACAGGAAATGCCCTAGATGTGAACTAAATTATATTCGAGATGGTGAAAAGCTGTGCGGTGTGTGTAAAAACGCTGTTTTGACGTCATGCGAACCGGACGAGGACGACGACCTTGTAGTAATATGTTCCGAGTGCGGGGAGAACAGGGCCATGAACGGATCCATGCTTTGCGCCAACTGCATGAGAAATCTTCGGGAGCCGGTTTTAAAGGGCATTGACGACACAATTCTCTTTAAAGATATAGGTATCGGTGAAATGGAGAAGCTGGAGATACCGGTTGACGACAGCATACCGGAAAGCGAACTCATTGAGATTGACAGCGAGCTCAGCTCGTCCGAGGATGAGGAGCTGTAAGGTTTGATATGGAGGGGTAATGCACGTATTCGCTATAGGAGACATTCACCTTCCCGGAGGTATGGACAAGCCAATGGATGTGTTTGGCCCCCATTGGGAGGGGCATTTCGACAGAATGAGCCGATACTGGAGGGATAGTATAAAAGAGGGGGATATTGTTCTCATACCTGGAGATATAAGCTGGGCTATGCAGCTAAACGAAGCTATGGAGGATATTCTCGCTCTATCCGAACTGCCTGGAAGAAAGGTCCTTTTGCGTGGCAACCATGATTATTGGTGGAGATCAATTTCAAAGCTTAGAGCTGTATTGCCAGACAGGGTCCATGCTATACAGAACGATTCGCTCGAGATAGACGGCTTGGGTATAGCGGGTTCAAGGGGATGGAACTGTCCTGGCTCACAGGGCTTTACCGATAAGGACAAAAGGATTTACGAGCGTGAATTGCAAAGGCTGAGACTATCCCTATCTACATTGCCAGACCGGAAAAACGCGATATGTATGATGCATTTTCCCCCGTGCTGTGATAGGAATGTTAAAACGGGTTTTACCGAGCTGTTCGACGAGTTTGAGATAGAGCATGTGGTATATGCCCATCTGCATGGGATCGCTCATAAGGGAGCGTTTGAGGGACGCCTTAACGGCACGACGTATACGCTTTGCTCATCAGACCATCTTAGCTTCAGGCCCAAAATGATACTATAGCGCTGGAAGAATTGTCGCTTTTGGCTGCATAAGGGAAATTAATAATGTTAATATTAACGGTAAGAAATTTAAAAAAAGCATTTGTGGATCGGATTTTATTTGAAAATCTAAATTTTGATATAGATTCAAAGGATAAGGTTGGTCTTGTAGGAGTGAATGGATGCGGAAAAACAACCCTGATGAATATGCTGATTGGCATGGACGCGCCCGATGAAGGAACTATACATTATTCAAAGGGGACCGCTGTTGGCACAATGCAGCAACATATCGAAGACGACGGTTTGACCCTGTTGGACAGCATTATGAAGGTTTTTTCCCATCTTGAGGATATGGAAAGGGAGCTTGAGAAAATAGCGCAAAAGCTGAGCCTGGGAGAGGGCAACGTTGACTCGCTTATAAACCGGCAGCATGTTTTACAGGAGCGGTTTGAAATGGAAGGCGGCCTTACATTCCGCAGCAGAGCCAGGTCGGCGGCGCTTGGCCTGGGGTTTACAGACAGCGATCTTAAAAGGCAGCTAAAGACGTTCAGCGGAGGGCAGCGCAATAAGGCCCAACTTGCCCGGGTGCTGCTGTCCGGCGCTGACCTCCTTATGCTGGACGAACCTACTAACCATCTTGACGTTGAGAGCATTGAGTGGCTTGAAGAGTATTTAAAATCGTACTCAGGGGCGTTTATTGTCATATCACATGACCGTTATCTGCTGGATAAGATCACAAACAGAACGTTGGAGCTTAAACTGGGATCGCTGTATTCCAGTCAGGGCAATTATACTAGTCATATGGAGCGCAGGGGTACTGAGCGTGAAATCCAGCTTAGGCATTATCAAAATACGCAAAGGGAGATCAGGCGCATCTACGGAATAGTGGAGCAGCAGAGGAGATGGGGACAGGAACGCAACTTTGTCACCGCCGAATCAAAACTAAAACAGATAGAACGGTTAAAAAACACCCTTGTAGAGCCTGAAAGGGATCCCCAGTCCATCAAGTTCGGTTTTACTGCGAAAGATATCAGCGGAAACGACGTCCTTATTGGGGAGGATTTGTCAAAGGGATATGATGGAAAGAAAATATTTAATAAAGTTAACCTGCATATAACGAAAGGGGAGAGGGTATTCCTAATCGGCGCGAACGGATGCGGAAAGACGACGCTTCTAAGGATATTGGCGAGACAGGAACGCAGCGATTCAGGCTTTTTCAACTATGGTGCGCATGTTAGCGTGGGCTATTATGATCAGACGCTGGGCCAGCTTTCAGCTCAAAAGAGCGTTTTAAACGAGGTTTGGGACGATCACTATACAAAAATGACGCATAGCCAGATAAGAAACGCGCTTGCGGCATTCCTGTTTAGGGGCGACGACATTGAAAAGAAGGTCGCCAACCTGTCAGGAGGTGAAAAGGCACGGGTACAGCTGCTTAAACTGATGCTTTCTCAGGCTAACTTTCTGCTCCTGGACGAGCCGACAAACCATCTTGATATAGCCTCCAGGGAGGCCCTTGAAAGCGCATTAATGGATTATGGGGGAACGATGATCATCGTTACCCACGACAGATACCTTGTCAACAAGCTTGCCGACAGAGTATTATACATGGACGAAGAGGGGATTACCGAGTATATTGGAGGATATGACGACTTTGTTGAGGCAAAGACGTATAGGAGGAACAAAAACCGGTCAATCGCATCATCGGGAAAGGCAAAACAAAATGATTATAAACGTCAAAAGGAGCTTCAAAGCGCTGTCAACCGTATTAAGGGCGAGATAAGGCGTATAGAGGAACGCATTATGAATGCGGAGGCCGAGCAAGAGACTATAGCTGCACAAATGGCTAAGCCCGATGTCGCCTCAAACTATAAAAAGACGGGGGAGCTTGATGAAAGGGCAAGGGAACTAGCTAAGAGGGTTGAGCTTCTGTACCAGGACTGGGAGAGGAAAAATTCAGAATTAGATGCGTTTATTGATGAATTTCATTGACAAATGGTCATTAGTGGCCGTATAATCTACTGGATTGTATAAAAGGAGATATATATTATGACAGTTACAAATGTACCTACACATTTGAAGCATAAACCCGTAGTTATAATCGACAATTATGGCGACGTTGACGGTAGATGGGCGTGCGATACGGATGCAAGGGGGATTTCTCTAGGGTTGGCGCAGTGGAATGAGCGCGGCAGAGTAGACGCTTCGTTAAAGGTATGGCGCAACTCAGGAGACAGATGGTCGAGGCTTAGCGAAGAATTGCCAATTCACCGTGTAATTGACCTGTGCATACTGTATTGTTCCGCAAAGCAGTATTTTGACCACCCGCGCCATTTCCCTATGTATTATGACAAAAAGAATCCCTTGGTTGAACGCATCGGAATACAAGGCGAGGATATGAACGTCAGCATATGTACATCTAACGATAATATTGACGAGGACGTTGAGCTGTTATTGAATTCAATAAGCAGGGATGAAGGCATGATATCAGAGCGGCTTCGCATACTTGGAGCCAAGTTAAAGGAGTTAGGCTATGTAGAATAGGGAGCAATAAAATACGAGTTTCAGGGGGCATCATATGGTTAAACATTACGATGCCCTTATTATTATGATGTTAGGTTAAGTTACAACAACAACATTATGGTAACCGCGACAAAACCCGTTGACAGGATTAAGATTATTGTGCCTATAGCGCCAGAGATATTCTTAATCCTGAAATTATGTATTGTGTAAGCGATTCCATAAATAGCGCTAAGAAGCGAATAAATAATTAATAAAGCCATACTCTACTCCAAATGCGTTGAACTAAAGCTATCTTCAAACTGTATAGTAACATTAAAGTTAGCTTCCATATTTTCGTACTGCTTTTTCCAGTTATACTCCTCCCATGCGTCCGTAGAATTAAATTGTAGTACGGCATGCTTGCCAAATCCGAAAGCATCCGAGTGTATACTTTTACACCCTTCGAATATTCTGCTCATTTGTTTTTCAAAGTACTTTTCTATGTCGGAACCCATCTCGGGCCACTTTGATTCCAGAAGCTCCACGGAATCATGCATTACACGGCACTTTATCCCTATTTCAACTTCTGCCACAGGGGTAGGATACAGGGATAAGTTAATCTTTGGGGAACCCGAGGTATGAATAAGGCACTCGATGAGATTGCCATCAGGGGCGTGTATAGCCAGACTACCAGTATGAAATTCTCCTCGGCCTATAAGCAGATACTGTGTATCGGGGCCATTCAGGGTTCCTGTCATGACCCAGCCGTCAAATATGGCGCTTCCCATAAGGGTTGATTTCATACCGCCTATACGTTCAATGCCGACGGTAGTATCCTCTTCCTTTGGCTTGGGTTCTTCGCCGGTTGCTTCAGACTCTTTTTTACGTTCGTCCGATATAATCGATTCGTCTATATTGCCAAGGGGAATGATAGCGTCCATTCTGCCAGCGTTTGTGCTTTCAAAAAAGGAAACCGCATTGGTGAGGGGAACATATCCTCCTATCCCATACCTGTTGATAAGCCCAGACTGCAATAATTCAGAGCTTATGCCCTCGCCTGTATCCATTCCCTGCATAAAGTCGCGGGCTTCTCCCTGAATGACAAGGAGATACGTGGACCGACGGATCTTTACGGAGTCGAATGTAAACGAGAGGAAGTCCTTCATCAACCCCTCGCGGGCAGCGTCTGATGAGAACAATATAATACTTGTGCGCGTAAAATTAATTATGTTTGTTAGGGCCGCGCGTATTATCCTCATAGCGTCAAATAGGCTTTCACCTTCAGCACCTACCAATGTCGACTCTGCAGCCGCGTCCCCTTCGGGGTCCTTAGGTCCCTTTTGTATCATAAAGGTAACAAAATATTTTAGTTGTTTCCCCTTATCAACGCCTACGGCCAACACAAATGCATGATCCTCTGGGGCGCCCTGCTGAAGGCAGCCCGTCATGCTGGTACATAGTATAAAGATAATGAGTAAGATACTAAGCTGCTTCATTGCGTTTCTTTTTATCGCTCCTTACTGATTTTACTATTGCTACTATTGAGGCTGCCGCCAAAGGAATCAGCAGTATCGCAAATCCCAAATCTGGAATTAAGTTTATAAGGCCGGACACCCATTCAAAGGTTTTTGATATGTTATCCGATCCTGTACAAACCAGAATGGCAGCCGTACCTATACATATGGTAATGGGCCTGATATCACGCTGGTTAAAGCATTTTGCATAGAGGAACGAGGAGCCGTAAATATAAAATGAACACGTTAATATGGTTCCTATCAGCCATATCATTGAGGCAAACCTGTCAAACCTGACCCCAAGCGTTTCTGTAAGCATACTGATCTGCGAAAAAGGTATTGACATCCGCTGGAGCTCTGTATAGTTGTAGGTGAGCCCTATACTTAGCTGTATAATCGTTATAAGGACAAAGGCTATTAAAGAGGCTATCAGTCCCGATCGTTTTGCGTTCCCCAGGCCTTGAGTTCCGCCAGTCAAGCTAAGCAGAAGGAGAAGCGGCGGCAGGAACTTAAATATGCCGGACGAGGTAAACATTGCTATATCCGAGACGTCATTGCCGATGAGAGGATATAGGCGGTGGGTCTCATAGCCATCTGCCGCAACAACGATGATAACTGCGATAGAGAGCAGAAACAGAAGGGATATGCAGTTTGCCGTACGGCCTATGGTTTCAAGTCCCATCCATGATAACGCTACCATAACGGGCAATATAAACGACGCGACGGCAGTGGATGAAGCGTCGTTGGTCATGATCCGCAAATAGGCTAAAATGTTTACAAGCGGTCCGTAAACCAAGGAAACGAGAGCCAAACAAACCAAAACGGTTATAATTTTACCTATAACTTTTCCAAAGGAATACTCCAGCATCGTATGAAGATTTACGGTTTCACTGCGGCGTATAGCATAGCATATAAGTAAAAACGCCGCGCCCGACAGCGCCAGAGCAAGCGGAAGTGAGATGAAAGTGGAATTTCCATTTGCGTAGGCCTTTGCACTGTCGATGGAAAACATTCCGTTAATAAGCAACGCTATACCGATAACATTAATAGTCTCGCGCGTTCCAATTCTTCCTTCCCTTAGGTTCATAGCTTGCTGTCCCCCTTGGTGTTTGCATAGTCCTCCGCCCTTTGCCGCATTTTTATCACGCCTCTGAGTATAACTGGACGGCGGGAATGAGTTTTGGGTGCATAGGGACTTAAAAATGGTACGCCGTATGATTTTATCGACGCCATATAAGCGATAATTAATAAAGCGGTAACGGAAACACCAAGAAGGCCTCCAAGCCATCCTGCAAATACAATCGCGAGCCTTGTATAGGTCGCGCACAATGAGAGGGAGTAGTCTGGAATGCAGAAGTTTCCAAGTCCGGTTAATGCTACAAGAATCAATATTACAGAGCTTGCGAGGTTAGCCGCTACAGCTGCTTGCCCAAGTATAAGGCCACCTATTATGCCGATGGCCTGACCAATGCTTCCAGGAACACGGATTCCGGCCTCCCTTATAAGATGAAATACTAGAAGCAGAAATATCATCTCTGCCTCCAGCGATACGTTTACGAACTTCCGCGAGGTCATCAGCGTTGTAAGCACCTCTGTGGAAAGCATGTCCTGATGGTACAGCGCCATTGCAATGAAAATACCTGGCAAAAGCAGCGATGTAATCGCACCAAAATACCTTACAACGCGCAGTATACTCCCTAGAAGCGGCTTTAGATAAGCATCCTCCGAACTGGTCATAAGTGAAAAAAGGGTAACCGGCATTATTACAGCGGCTGGGCTGCCATCAAGCAGCACAGCCACATGACCCTGCATAATATGTGATGCTGCGCGGTCGGGGCGCTCCGTTATCAGCGTTTGCGGGAACGGGGAAAGGTTCTTACGTGAAGCCAGCTGGTCCAATACGCCTACGTCAAGTACCGCGCGCGTATTAACTGAGCTTAGCCTACGCTTTATCTCATTTAATAGTGTTTCATTTACAATCCCTTCGCAATAAAGTATTCCAATACGTGTACTGCTTTCAGAGCCGCTCCCCCGAAATTCGCATACAAAGTCGGTTCGCCTGACTATGCGCCTTAGAAGGGTTATGTTGGTACGGATGCTTTCGGAAAACGCTTCTTTAGGTCCAAGAACGGTTTTTTCATTTTCGCTCATGCCTACGCTTCGCTTTTCAAATCCGCGTGTATCTACGATGATTGCGGATGCATCTTTATCTATAAATACTGCTGTCTGGCCTTCGGTGATAGCTTCCATCACCTTATTCCAATCCGTTTCCGTATTAGCTTCATTAACTGCAAATATGTTTTCTATAGCGAATTTTGTAAGCGACCCGTGGGCGCCCTCAAGGACGCCTTTCTTCATCCCAGATCGCAGAATGAAATCATTGATATTATTGCCATCGGCCATTCCGTTGATGAACGCCGCCGCTGCAGGAACAAGGCCGCCTAGCATAAAGCGCCTTATAATCAAATCCGGATTGATATCCTTGCGAAATTCGCTATATATGCGGTCAATGTTGATCTCAATGGATGCGTCAACCGGCTTTTTTTGAGGTTCACTGGTATTGGGAATATCGTCGGATACGCCTAATAAGCGCGGCTGTCCGCTTTCCCGTTCCAGCAGTTCGAATTCACCTGGTTCAACGTCAAAATTTATATTTAACCGGGACCAAACGCCCATGCATACCATCCTTCCTTTCAGTCTAAGTATTAACAGATTTTTTGCTATTAATACAGCGTACAGGTCCTGAATGAATCGTTTGGTGTAATTGAGTCTTGCAAACAATTAAATGCCAGGTTGCAGTTTTGGATGAAAGCAATAATTAAATATTGTTACTTAACAACCTAAGAAATACTACAGCCTGCACATAGACTTCAAGCCTGAATTGAAAGTTCACCATAAATTTTATATAATCAAAACAAAAAAGAAAGCAAGCGGCAGCTGCGGACATTCAAGCTCTGTATGGTAAAATGCAACTCCAGAAATCAATATAATGGATTAAGCACGAACTATAGCATAACAGCATAAAAGAGGGTATTTTTGAAACTCAATGAAAAAACTTATTATTATTGAAAGCTAAAGAAAACGTCGCAAGGGGTTCTTGCCTAAGGAGTGAGCCGCCGGGCGGTTTCCAAGTGGGAGTTGGGCGGCGCGACACCGGGAGTTTATAAGATAATTGCTCCTGAAGAGGTATTAGAGATTACTGCTGATACTGCCCCTTAATGAATCGGGAAAGGCCGAAAACGAAGCGCCCCAGTGGCTAGAGCTGAACCCTCAGATACCTTAAATTGAATAAAGAGATATATTCAGGGTTTATCATTTCGTCAATAGGTGATGTTAACATGGCAATTAGTGCGGTGGCGAAGCTTGGATTTGAAAAATATTAGGGTTAATAAAAAGCCTATGGTTTCACAGGCGTTTATATTCCCCATTATTTTACCTAATATATTAATTGCGGCAGGTGGAGTGATAATTATTGTAGGGTTGATGCTGATGTTAACTCTTAAAAGAAACAACAAAAAAGCATGAACGGTATTACTGCTTTAGTGCCGCAATGCAAGCGTACGATAGCTTTACCATCGTACGCTTGTATTTACTTTAGAGATCTAACAATCAGTCCTGGGGCCTGCCTGCCCGATATGCCTCCTGTACGCATGACTGATGTCTCGGACAGGCCTTGCTGTTTTCATGCACCTTAGAATTGTACAGGTGAATACAGAAATGCCCCCCAAAATTGTTAGAAGGAATAGGATTTGAGAGATGAGGCATGGTGTGCATGCTTGCGGCAACCGTTCTTCCGCCTGATGTAACCCATATGGGTCTTCTGTTCCACGACCAGCTGTTGTTTGATATTTCAAACATAATTTTAGTGTCTGCGGCTGTTAGAGGAACGCTGTCCGCATGATACCACCCGCCAAAGCGTCGGACTCTGAAGCTAAGTCCTGTTCTTACATCAGTAATGGTAAAGTTTTTGCCCTTAGCCATCCATTCAGAGCCTCCCTTAAACCAATCAAGAAGCTCAACCGTCCCCTTTACCTGATTAAAGACCGCATTCTCCTTGCGTATGTTGTTGCCTGAGTCATATACGGCATTAAGGGTTTCCGATCCGACTATACCGTCAACGGATAGCTTTGCAAGCTCTTGAAATTCCAGCACTGCAGTTCTTGTCTTAGCTCCAAACAGTCCTGTTATATCGGCCTTTGACAAAAATCCCCTATCATATAGCTCCTGTTGCAGCTTTCGTATATCCGCGCCTTCCATACCCATGCGAAGCTGGTTTTCCTCCGCGGTAGCGCCTCTTGTCATACGGAGCTTGTCGTATCTTACATAACCGCTGCTATCGCCTATTAGCGCAAAACACCACTCGCCGATCATAGCTTTAACCTTAATTCCTTGGCCGCCCGTAAGCTCTTTAATTATATATGAGCTTGAGGAGGGCCCGCCATAGAGATTAACCCCATCTTCAAGCACGTATGCGCCCCGGGTGCCGTTTGTATTAACAAAAAGATAGTCGCCGCGTATGTATCCTACAGAGTCGTCGTATAACACCCTATACCAGCCATTATCATACGCCAGTACTTCCAGGCGCGTATCCAAGGCAAGTTTGGTGATAATATCGCACTCCGTATTAGGTTCCACACGCAAGTTTACATCGGATGAAGTAACCTGCCCGTATTCGCGCTCTACGCTATCCTCCGCACGCGCCTGACGGCTTGCTGGGGTGAACAGAATGCTTGCGGAAAGCAATGCGATTGAGACCGCTTGCAGAAACCTGGTATACTTCATGTAATCGCCTCCTGTAGGTTATTCTTTCTTCCAGCGTTTGAGCATTGGAAATACATCATTTAACATCTTGCGCGCAGCCCCCTCGCTCATGTTTGGATTTGACTCCACCATGAACGGAATGCATTGCTCAATCATCTCATCCATCGTACATTCAGACGTAAACGATCCGTCCGAATAACAATATACACAGTATTCCTCATTCTTGCTTCCGTCGGCTTCCGTTCCTAACAGCTCGTCCGTGCTGAGTGGCATAGCGCAGCTTTGACAATACTTCACGTCCATAAAAAGGCCTCCCTCCAGTGTAATCAAGTTATATACTGCCGTTCATACTCCGGCATATCTGTATTATATATCAGATCAATGTTTTGGTAAAGTGCAAATAGATTACAATATTTGACCTTTTCTAATTGCTACAAGGCAGGAGGAGGATAATTACCCTTTATTATACCGTAATTATACTCCAACGAGCTTGTATAGTTCCTTATTTCATCCAAGTCACTGTTGCCTAACGCGGTCCTAAGCAAGCTTATACCGTTTTCAAGTGTAGAACGTTCGGTTTCAGGCAGCGCTACTACATTATTAAGGTAGGTTTGGACATCAGTTATCAATTCGTTTGCCGCAATGACCGCCTGACTAAGGCCGTCACCGCCTCCATGGTATGGCGGCGTATGCAAGCCGCATAGTAAAGCGGGATCTGCGTTTGCCGCATACTCCTCAATAGTTGCGTCGGTAAACACAGCGTTTGGCATTGCGGCCAGTACATCCTCTTTTGAGAACTGGCTATACATTGATTCGGACGATATTAACACAACGCTTCCGGTAGTGGTTCCGTAGGGCTGACAGTAAATGGACGCAGGTTCGTGAGAAGTTGAGCACAATTCAACGATTACATGCATATTACAGGATTCAGTGGGAATATCATCGCTGTAAAACCAGTCGGTAACAGGGGTATGTCCCCCCGTATCATGTTTGCAGGCTTCTGTCGCTAAAAGTCCGGATATTGAACATACAGTACGTCTTTCCAAGCCAAGCTGTACTGGGGAATCGTCCATGATGGGCTTATCCGTATAACCTTCGTGGATCTGGGACATAAACGCCTGCCATAGCGGCGCGGCGGAGTTTCCGCCTGTTGAACCGCTTCTAAGCTTATTTTTATACTGATCGTGACCAACCCAGATGGAGGCTGAGTAATATGGCGTCATCCCAGCAAAATATGCGCTCGTATACTCGTCATTGGTGCCGGTCTTGCCAGCCACCGTCATGCCGTCGATCTTGGCTCTTGTACCGGTACCGCTGTTTACAGCATTTGTAAGCATGTCTATTAACATGTACGCGGTGGAACGTTTGAATACCTGACGTGTTTCCCTGATATCATTTGCATCAATTATTATCTTGCCGTTTGAGTCGACAACACGGGTAAACGCCATAGGCTCTATGTATTCGCCTCCGTTTGCTATGGCTCCGAACGCTGCCGCCATCTCAATAGGGGTAATCCCCGATGTACCAAGCGCAAGCCCAGGTCCATCGGAGTTTATCCTAGACCTGTCTATCCCAAGGTTGGCCAGATAATCGGTTGACGTGGCCGGTGTAACATACTCAAACAGCGTCCTCGCAGCCACTATGTTCAAAGAGGACACAACACCGCGCCTTATGGTCACCGGTCCCATCCACTTTGAGCTGCCAAGCGCAGGGTAACCTTTGCCGCCATATCCTTCAATTTCTCCTGGGAAATTCGCTATGATAGTAGCTGGAGAGGCGCCTAGATCAAGGGCGGGACCATATACCGCAATAGGTTTTATTGAGGAGCCCACAGGGTTGTTGCTCATATAGGCGCGATTCCAAGCCTTTTTTACCGTAGGGGGAGTTCTTCCTCCGATTATTGCCCTAAGCTCGCCCGTATGATAATCGAATACCACCGCGGACGCCTGGGGCTGTATAATGCCTTGACCGGATGTGTAATCAATGGCGGTTGATGGATCGGCAAGTTCAGGATACTTATCCCAGTTCGTTATTGTATCCTGAACAAGGTGCTGCATTTGTGTATCAACAGTTGTATAGATATGATAGCCGCCTGTTCTCAGTTCGTTTTCAATAGAGGTGCGGTTCTCCTTTGTATCCAGCATATTGCGCTGGATGAGCATATGCGTGACAACGTCATAAATGGCATATTCGACAAAGTAAGGCATATCATACATCTGCTTCTGTTCAGAGAATTGCAGAATTTTCACCTTATCATTGAGAGCAGTCTCACGCTGTTCAGAGGTTATAAATCCAGCGTCATACATAGCCCATATAACTGTATTTGTACGCTCTTCAGTGATGTCCATCTTATTTTGGCCTTTTTTTTCACCCTCCGTATAGGTGCGTGTATACGTATTCGCCCGTGGATTGGTATAATAGGGCTTTTGTACAAGGCCGGCTATCATGGCGCATTCCCTAATGGACAATTCGGATAGCTCCTTGCCAAAATAGTCCTCTGCAGCCGCCTTTACGCCATAGTTTGACTCCCCGAGGTATACATCGTTCATATAGGCTTCTAAAATATGGTCCTTATCAATGGTATTCTCAAGCTCCAGCGCCAGATAGGCCTCCTGGATCTTGCGCTTGTAGGACTGCTCGTTTGATAAAATCTTATTTTTTATCAGCTGCTGAGTTATAGTGCTTCCGCCATGGGTATTCTGATTTAAAAACGTGTTTATTATAGCGGAAACAAGCCTTTTTATGTCCACTCCGTTATGCTTATAAAACCTTACGTCCTCAATGGCGATAACGGCGTTTTTCAGCATATCGGGTATTTCATCAATCTCTACCCAGTCCCTGTATTCTAAACCGGAAAACGTAGTAATCAGGTCGCCGTCTTTATCATAGATAAAGGATGTGCGGTCGCTTTTGGTCAGCTGGGAAACATCCAGCTCAGGGGTGGTGTCCACATATGCCTTTGCGACGCCAAGCACCAAACCGAAGCATGCGCATCCTATGAGAATCAGCGCCACTATCATTACCTTCAGCGTACTGAACAGAACCGCCAGAGGAAAAGGTTTTGTGTCCTTGCGCTGCACAAACAGGTCTTTTATTTTTGTCTTTTCCTTATTGCTGGCGTCGAAAAACATATTATCCGTATTTTCTGATCTGGAGGTTCGCCTTAAACGGGTTTTACCGTCATGCGAATCGTTTGTTTTATAGGAATCCATGTCATCATATCCCTTTCGAGTATAGATTTAGCCAATGATAGTATAGCATAAGGCGGTATAATACGGCAATTGACTTTACATATTGTTCATATCTATGCTGGTTTGTAATACTTGCTGCTTGAATATAAATGACCCCGTTCAGTCAAAATAAAAACATAATATTTAATAGCTACATTGTAAGAAAGGCGGTAAACATAAATGTTTAGACATGAGAAAAGACTTCTTCAAAACGTACGCGTAGACGGCCCAAACGCCAACTATGCGGCCATGCTTCAAGAGCAGCTCGGAGGCCCGCAAGGAGAGCTGAAGGCGGCTATGCAATACCTGTCCCAAAGTATGAGAATAAAGGATCCCGACATAAAGGATCTGTTCCTTGATATCGCATCCGAAGAGTTGGGGCACATGGAGATGGTTGCCACAGCGGTCAGCCTGCTTAACGGCCATGATCCCGATGCGATGAACGCTTCCATAGGAAATATTGAGGCACACGTTCTTTCAGGGCTTACGCCCATGCTGGCCAACGCTTCAGGATATCTTTGGACAGCCGCTTATGTAAACGAAACCGGTGATTTAGCTGCCGATATACTATCCGATATAGCTTCTGAACAAAGGGCAAAAGTGGTATATCAGTATCTCTATCGACAGATAAATGACAATGGCGTCAGGGAGATGATTGATTTTCTTCTAAACAGAGAGGAGGCCCACAATACGATGTTTAGGGAGGCGTTCAACCGAATACAGGATTCAGGATCCCAGAACGACTGGGGCGTAACAAATGACTCGAGAATATATTTTGATCTTTCAAGGCCAGGTAATAATAGCTTTGATCCGGCCAAGAGCCAGGCGCCTGCTTTTGATTTTACCACAAAATAATAAGCGGTCATGATTACACGGCAATAAAAGCGCTGGATAGGCTGAATAAAAACAGGGGTTATAAAATCATGTCAATAGCATAATTTTATAACCCTTTAATATTTATGATAGCTTTTTCTTATACAATCACAGCTTTTAACGCTTCTACTACGTCACTTGAGGTTATTGCCCTTAAACTGATCGTTTCCGCCGCTTTATCCGCCGCTTTTCCCAGCAGATAGGCGCCCGCGCAAGCAGCTTCAAACGGTTGCAGGCCTTGTGCCATCATGGCAAGTATGATACCGGTTAAAACATCGCCGCTGCCACCTTTTGCAAGCCCTGGATTACCTGTAAGATTATAAGCTATATTGCCTCTAGAAGAGCAAATAACACTGGTAGCGCCTTTTAAGAGCAGGTTTGCATTCCATCTTTTAGAGAACATCGACGCAAACCCAACGGGATCCCGCGTTACATCCAAAGCACTGCACGCACAAAGGCGGGCCATCTCGCCGGCGTGCGGTGTAAGGACGCTATTTGGATGAAGATATTCATAGAGACTAGCATCGCCTGATATGGCGTTAAGCGCGTCGGCGTCTAAGACCGAGGGCTTGCCCGATTGCAGGACACGGCTGACAACCCTTTTTACCCCTTCGTCTCGCCCCATACCGGGGCCTACGGCTATGCAGTCCGCCCAGTCGATGAGACTGTCAAGTTTTAGCATATCAGCGCCGCCCCAACCGCCTTCCGGAATTGGGTTAACCATAGCTTCAGGGACCGTAAAAAGCGCTGGGCTTATTTCGCCAGGAACCACGACCTTCAATAAACCCGCTCCAGCCCTGAGCGTTGCTCTTGCCGACATAACGGACGCGCCAAAAAAGCCTTCGCTTCCAGCTATAAGAAGCGCGCGGCCGTGACTCCCTTTATGTGAGTCTGGTAGCCGTCTTGGAATAAGCCGGACTATGTCGTCGTATTCCAGGCAGTATTCGCATTTATCAAATTTGTATCCCTTGGAATTCATGCCTATTGGGGCGATCTCAAGCTTACCTGCGTATTCACGGCCTGGAAACAGAATAAGGCCGCGCTTTAGATGTTGAAAGGTTACGGTAGCGTCAGCTTTAAAGGCAATCCCCAGAACCTTACCTGTATCGGAACATATGCCCGACGGAATGTCAACGGCTATGCGATACGCCTCAGCTTTATTCATAGACTCTATGGCTTTTGCCGGCAATCCTGTAACACTTCGGGAAAGCCCCGTACCAAAGATAGCGTCCACCATTATATTGTTAGCTGATGTCAGATTGGAGATTTCACCTTCATCCTTTACATTTACACAAGGAAGACCTATATTCCTAACCGACCTTAGGTTTATGGCTGCATCACCCTTTAACGCCGAATCCTCGCATAACAGGGCGGCGGATGCGTTCACTCCGTTCATATGAAGTATACGCAGCAGCGCCAATCCGTCGCCTCCGTTATTACCTTTTCCGCATATAATTAACACACGGCTTTCTGAATTTATATGGCAAAGCACATGCCTGAATAATGCGTGTGCGGCGTTCTCCATGAGAACGGACCCAGGAGTTCCGGTTTCGTTTATAATATGCGCATCAAGGTTGCGCATGGCCTCTGCGGTCAAAACCCTTTTCATAATCAAAACAGCTTAGCCGTTAACCTACCAGTATGGCCTGTGCTATTGCTAACTCCTTTATATGAGAAATACTAATGTGTATTTCGCTGCCGCCAAGCGCCTTCATTCGCCTTGTAGCTGTATCGTGGAGGGTAACATTCGGCTTTCCAGTTTCGTCGTGAACTATTTCAATGTCCTTCCAATCGATGCTGTCAAAACCTGACGAAAGAGCCTTAAACGATGCCTCTTTGGCCGCGAACATGCCGGCAATGGTTTGCGGATCATTATTCTTAACTCTGAAATATGATCTTTCCACATCTGTAAACAGACGTTCCATAAATGCCGGACGGGAAGAAGCATTTGCTATTCTTCCTACTTCTATTATGTCAATTCCTGTGCCAATTACCATGTTCATCTCCATACGGTGATTTACTGTTTTATTAATATTTATCAGCATCGCCTTTAAATACCCAATATCATACATATTGGGAACAAAACTTTGCGGATAAAACAGTGTATATGTAAAGCTTCAGCTTCCGCTTAAGCGCTGGAAACATGCAATACAATTAACAATTATACCACACTTTTCATAAATGGAAAACACAAAAAATCCCACGGTTTTTTCCCGTGGGATCCAAGCTTATACCTTCTTCCTGCCGCGTATCACCGCTATTGAAAGCAAAGTGCACGCTGCGGCAAGAAGTATTATTATAAAAATTAATGGTGGGCCGAAGGTTCCTGTTGTCGGCGTACCTGGCGTATCGGGTTCGGAAGAGCCCGTCCTTTCATATGCGCTAAAATACCATTTTATTGCGCCCGTGGTATTTTGATATTCATTGCCAAGCGTTTTAGGAACGCTGAGGCTCACCCGCAGCTCTGTGGCCTTAAGAGGAGCAAGCTCAGCCAAAAAAACATTTGAGTTTAAAGGCCCTGTTTCAGAGGGTTTCCCATCGAACAAAACGTTGGTCGCGTTTCCGTTTGCGTCGAGCTGCTCAACCTTTAAATTTAGCTGTTCCAGAAACGGAATATATTGCTCGTCAGGGGTTTCGGCCCGGATAAAGGTTTTATACGTTAATTTCTTATAGTGCATGTTGACAAGCCTTATATCTTGAACAAGTTCGTCCCCAGGCATAACCCCCTTAAAATTACTGAACAGATCGGATCCATCAGGGAAAAAAACGTAATCGGTCATGTAGCCGGCTGATTCAGCCAAAACAACTCCGATTGTACTCAACAGGAGTAATGCTACAATTATTGTTAGAATAATAATCTTAAATGATTTACGCTTTGTCATATAAAAACATCCTCAAATAAAGTAATTACACTTCGATGGGTGGGGCCGCATTATTCTCCAGGGGTAAATCCCCATTCATCTGCGGCGGCGCCGTTTGCTGCTTGTATAGCGCTTGCCTCAACGGTCACGTTAAGCATTGCATTCATATAGCTGTTTCCAGCTTCAGAAGAAAAGCTCACCGAATCGAATAGAACAGGAGTTTCCTCACCAGCCTTCAGACATTGATTGTAATACCAGTAGCCGCCGCGGTTAATCCAATTTTCAGTGTTATAGTTTGGCACAATAACATCATTTGAAAGCTCCCCGTTTGCCCATTCAAGCGCAACTGACACGCGCACATACGCGTCATTATTTCCTATATTTTCAACTGTGACCGATTTTTCACTCAGATCTCCTGGCTTTAAGTTGCCGTGATCATTGACCCCATTATCCAGCAGACCATTTATCCTTATATCGATACCGCCTGTGGTTATAACATTGTCTACATGGTTTTCAGAAGTAAACAATGCCACCGTAACCGTGGTTAAAACGGCAGTCAATAACAATAACAATGATGTTGTCAAGATTGTTTTCTTCACCTTCAGCCCGACCTCCTAAAAATTCAAACTATCAGCTTGTTATTACAATGAACGCAACTCCGCTGTTTAGCGCCTGCTAATACCGACTGCGCTTAAAGCAATGTGCAACACATCTAATGCTGATAATTTGGTTGGAGCAGTGTCCTTAATACATGAAAGGTAATTCGGCCTCATGTGTCTATACCCAACTCCAACAACTATAAAGATTGCTGCCATTTTTATTACATGTATAAAATACCGCCACGGTCAAACGTAACCCAAGGATAAAAATGACAACAGTTTACAATAACAATTTTAGCACCTTATTATGGCGGGTGTCAACGTAGCACTTGTAGGAAGTGAATCAAAAAGTTAATATATTTTAATGCGACCAGTTAAATTTAATATAAATATTACATACAGCAAAACGTAACGCCTTATATTAATACACTACAATAACTTTTTATGAATTAAGCGATAGTTCTAAACCCATAGTCAATTCCAATCCATATCGTGCGTGACATTTTCGCATAAATTTGAAACGCATTGCTTGGCAACGACATAGTCAAAGCCACGCGATATAAGCCTCTTTGCTATGCGCTCCAATTTATCATCATGATTGTAGCCAGTCATATTTGCAGCAAATTTTTGGGCAATCAACATAGCGTTTTCAAGCTCAGTTTCATCTGAAACAGAAGCTAAAGCTTCATTTATAATATCGTTATCAAGCTGGTGACCAGTAAGTTGCTCTCTAAGCTTGCGCCGGCTAACTGGTTTTGTAGCTAAGCGCGACCGTATGAATTCATCGGCATAAGCCTTGTCGTCAAGGTAACCTAGCTCCTTGAGCCTTTCGATAACAGAATATACTTCGAATTCGCCGAACTGGCATTTATCAAGGTAAAGTTCGGTTTCGCGCACAGTACGGGCCTTTGGGGTAAGAAACTTTAACGCGGCATCCATAGGTCCTGAATTTAGCTTCTTCATATCTAACTCCAATCATGCTTTAGAATTAATTATAACAGAATCTTTATAGAGAAAATAGTGTTTGAATCACTTTTAAAGCAGAGGTATTAACCTTTTCTAATGATGAATCAATAAAAATGGTATTATATTTTTGCCAGCAAATAAAATGAAGAATGCAAAAACCACGCAATTATAGGTAAATAGGCGGTTACGTTATCCTATGATCCCTGTGTTTCTATTTAGCGGCCAAATAGTGCCTGGATTTATACTACAAGAGATAAGCGGTGGATAAAACAATAAATCAAAAAACGCCGTCTCTTCGTGTTTTGCAAAAGAGGTTCTAAAAACTCCAAAAGGTGCGGAAGGAATAGTATAAGCTTTGGAACATCGCTCCAATTTTACAATCCATCGGAAATCAGCGAAACGATACATGATTAAAAACGTTGTTTTCGGGATTTCAAAGGGAGCTTTTTGGCTTGGATTGTGAAGTCAAGTGCAACACCTTGTTAAAGAAGACCTCCTCAGGGGTTTTCCAACCGAGGGATTTGCGGGGGCGGCGGTTGAGGAGCAAAGCAATAGCATCCACATCGGCCTGAGTGATGTCGGCAAAGGAAGTACGTTTGGGAAGGTACTGGCGCAGCAGTCCGTTTCTTTTAACGTTGACTGGTTCGACTGGTTGATTGGACGGCAGACGGATTGGAGGTTCCTTGCAAGGAGTAAACTATACGAACCTTCGCTTATGACTATCAGATCTATATTCTCAACTTTGAAGGTTCCATGTATAGCGAGATTTGCGAGTTTACCTTTGACGAAGGGAACCTCGCAAATGGTTACTACTGCCAATACCAAGCGAACAGGGATAGTCAGAAATAAGGCCATAAACACAGAAAGCGCCAGCCGCGGGAAAAACGGCTGGCGCTAAAATGTTCAGATAGGTAATAGAGGCTAGGCGCTGTAGGACACTTTTAGCGTTTCCTTGTTTACCGTATGGGCCAGAAAATGAAGGGTGTGCATTTTCCCTGCCATCATCCTGGCGTGATAGAGACAGGCGAAAGTTGGGTGATTTTCGGCCATGGCATATAGCGCCGGATAATATGTAAAGGGCTTAAAAGCTCATGAAATAAGGTTTTTTCGGGGCAAATACAAAAATAGCCTCCCGAAATGGAAAGCTGTTTTTGTATCAAAGTTTGTTCCTTGATTTGGTGGGGATGGAGGGGCTCGAACCCCCGACCTCCTCGATGTGAGCGAGGCGCTCTGACCAGCTGGGCTACATCCCCGATACCATAGAATTCTACACCACGGGTTAATGTTTTGCAAGCACGAATTTTGATTAATGAATTCCCTTAATATCTTCCAGTTATTTAGTGTGTTATAATTACTATAGATATTGGTAGCCTTACGTCTTAATTGTCTGCCAATTAACCTCAATATCTAAACGGAGGATGAAACAGTGAAGTGCAGATACTGCTCATGTGAGGACAGCAAAGTTGTGGATACGCGCCCGACTGAGGATGGCGCAGTGATACGCCGCAGAAGAGAATGCATTAACTGCGGAAGGCGGTTTACCACCTATGAAAAGGTTGAGGAACTTCCAATCATGGTTGTGAAAAAGGACGGCCGCAGGGAACCGTTTGATAGTATGAAGATATTGGCCGGCGTCAGAAAAGCTTGTGAAAAGCGGCCTGTATCGGCCGCCGACCAGGATGCGCTTGTTCGGGAGGTCGAAAAAGATGTATTCAATCTTCTTATTGATGAGGTTGGTAGTGAACAGGTGGGGGAGATGGTGATGTCACGCTTGAGACAGCTGGACGAGATCGCTTATATAAGGTTTGCGTCCGTTTATAGGCAGTTTAAGGATATAAGCACATTTATGGACGAATTAAAATCAATTTTGGATGAGCGTTGAGGGTAAAGGAGGCGATTCAAATTATTAGCTTTAATCCTATAAAAGTCCGGCGCGGCTATGGTATATACAAAAATATGGGGGTAGGAGTGCTTACCATACCTCAATTAGATACAGCAGGTCTCAAGCACGGTTTTACCACGCGGGCTGGGGGGGTAAGCCCAGGCCCGTTTAAAAGCCTGAATTTAAACAGAAGCAGGGGGGATTGCGCTAAAAACGTTGAACTAAATTACGGCATATTTTGCGAGTCAATGGGTCTTGATATTAAAAGCCTTGTGATGGTTTCCTATGTACATGGGACAGCCGTAAAGAGGGTTAGTAAAGCCGATCAAGGAAGGGGAATATCAAGGGAACCGCTTGAACCGTGCGACGGAATTATTACGAATGATCCTGGAGTTGTGCTTCTTACGCTGCACGCTGACTGTGGGGCTTATTTTGTATATGATCCTGTAAACAATGCCGCTGGACTGGCGCATGCGGGCTGGAAGGGGACCCTGGGACGAATTGGAAGCGCTATGATAGAGGCGATGTCGAAGGAATTCGGGTCTAAAAGCAAAGATATGTTTGTAGGCATTGGACCATGCATATGCCGCGACTGCTTTGAGGTCGCCGAAGAACTGGGGCGCCGCTTCATTGACGAGTTTGGCTTTGACAGCCTATGTTCAGAGGGAAAAACGGGAAAGCTCATGCTGGATTTGGAGATGGCGTCGGCCATTCAGTTTGTCGAATCAGGTATTCTTCCCGAACACCTTACAATTATGGGCGCCTGCACGTTTGAAAACAGCGGTATGTTCTATTCATATAGAAGGGATAGCGGGATAACTGGTTCGATGGCGGCATTTATACAAGTCAATAATGATTAATAGCTAAGGTTTTGCCTATATGGGGTATGACGGTTTCAAACCATATTGCTTTGCGGAGTATGATAATGTATAATAAACAACGAAAACCAACTTTGGAGGTATATATCCGTGAAGCACATTAAAACGATTCAGACGCCATGCATTAAGACAGGGGAACACACAGGCTGCGGAGAGTGTCAGGCTTCATGCCAGTCCGCGTGCAAAACATCCTGTACAGTAGCCAATCAGACCTGCCGGAAGGAAAAGGGTTAATCGACGATTATACTATACGTTGTGAGGGCGCACGGAAAGTGATTGTATAAAAATCATTTCTCGGGTCGCCCTTAAGCATAACAAAGGAATTATAGCTAATCCCCTGGAGGTTTAATTGGTACACACATTTAAATTTAAAGATTTATATATGATATTGGATGTTGAAAGCGGTGCGATACACAGTGTTGATAAGGCCGCCTATGACGTTATCTGTGAGATAGGAAAGGGGAATGATCCTTATAAACTGCATTATGATGCAGCTGAAATCCAGCAGATCATTTCGGAGCTGGCTGAACTGGAGAATGCGGGAGCGCTGAACGCAGATGAACCAAGTATTGTCCAGGACACTGAGCGGCACATAATAAAATCGCTTTGCCTTCATGTGGCGCACGATTGCAACCTGCGCTGTGCGTATTGCTTTGCGGGTACGGGAGAGTTCTGCGGGGAGCGCATGATGATGTCCCCTGAGGTTGGCAGGAAGGCGCTTGACTTTCTTATGGAAAGATCGGGCAGCCGCCATAATCTTGAGGTGGATTTTTTCGGCGGCGAACCGCTTATGAACCTTAAAGTGGTAAAGGAACTGGTGGCCTATGGCAGGGAGCTTGAGAGACGTTTTAATAAGCATATAAACTTCACGATGACCACAAACGGTGTCGCGTTGGATGAGGATACTATAGATTATCTTAATAAAGAGATGCACAATATAGTTATAAGCCTTGACGGCAGACGCGAAGTACACGATGCTTTAAGGCCCACGGCAAACGGAAGGGGTTCCTATGAATTAATTGTGGGTAATGCTATTGATCTTGTAAAGAAAAGACGACAAGGAGAATACTATATACGCGGAACGTTTACAAACCGCAATCTTGATTTTACAAAAGATGTTCAAGCATTGCACCAGCTGGGCTTTGATCAGATTTCGCTTGAGCCTGTAGTGTTGCCCGAAGACAGCCCATATGCAATATTAGACTCCCATATAGAGAGAATACTGAATGAATATGAAACTTTGGCAGATTACCTGCTCAATAGCAGGAAGAGTGGAAGATTTATTAACTTTTTCCACTTCATGGTTGACTTTGGAAACGGTCCCTGTTTAAAAAAGCGGATGTCCGGCTGCGGCGCTGGCGTAGAGTATGCGGCAATATCGCCGGATGGAGAAATATATCCGTGTCACCAATTTGTAGGAGACGATAAATATAAGATGGGCAACGTCATTACAGGCGAATATAATGAGAAAATAAGCCGCGAATTTAGTTCGTGCAATATAGCCGCCAAGCCAAAGTGCCGGACATGCTTCGCAAAATACTTCTGCAGCGGAGGCTGCGCGGCCAACGCATATAAATACAATGGCAGCATCTTTGAACCTCATGAGATTACCTGCGCGTTTGAGCGTAAACGTGCAGAAATAGCAATGGGCATATTTGCTAAGGAATATGAATTCGGATGCTGATCATTGAGCGCGATTGCAGATATGGCATGCCTAGCGGGAATGATTTGCCTACGGTTGAAGGTATAACCCCATTTCTCGCCAGTTTATTATACGCAAGGGGTGCGACAGACGCGCGCCAGATGAACGAGTTTCTTAATCCATCGCTTGACCAGCTTCATGACCCAATGCTTCTGCCGGATATCGAAAAGGCCGTGGAGCGTATAGAACGCGCCGTCTCATCCAACGAGATAATCTGCATATTTGGCGATTATGACGCGGATGGAATCTGTGCAACCTCCATCTTGGCAAGATATCTGAGGTCAAGGGGGGCGAGGGTAGGATATCATATACCGTCGAGGCATGAACATGGTTATGGCATGAATCCCGAGGCAATCCATATTATAAAAAAGCATGGGGCATCTTTAATCATTACGGTGGATAATGGCATAGCGGCAATAGAAGAAGCAAAGACATGCCGTGAGCTTGGTATGGACCTTATCGTTACAGACCACCACAAATGCCAGGATGAATTGCCGGCATGCGTTGCGGTAGTAGCACAGTCCCGCCCCGATTGTAAATATCCAAATCCTAACCTCTGCGGAGCGGGGGTAGCTTTGAAGCTTGTTCACGCTGTTGGCGGACACAACGCTATGCTGCCCCTTATACCTCTTGCTGGACTTGCCACAATAGCGGATATTGTTCCACTGGTCGGCGAAAACCGCGTGCTTGCCGTTTACGCCCTCAAATCCATAAATTCAGGGAATTGCTTTGCAGGCCTGCAAGAGCTTGGGAGGGAAATAAAGCCCGATATTGAAAATCCTCAGTTCGACGCCAGGGATCTTATGTTTGGCATGATCCCAAGAATAAATGCGGCAGGGCGGATGAGAGACGCTAAGCCGGGCGTTTCACTGTTTATGACCGATAACCGCAATGAGGCCCGAATGATCGCAAGACAGTTGAGCGAACTAAACCTGCTTAGGCGTGAAGAGGAGCAAAAGGTCTTTGAGAGCGCACTTCATATGATTGAAGACCAGGACTTAACCGACAGCAGGATAATCATGCTGTATTCTGAGGAATGGAACCCTGGTGTAGTGGGCATTGCAGCTTCACGGATATCCGAAAGGTTTTACAGGCCGGCCGTATTGTTTACACTAAACGGAGAAATGCTTACGGGTTCGGCCCGTTCAATAGAAGGGGTTGACATATTCAGCGCGTTCCATGCTAACAGGGAATTCTTTACAAGGTATGGCGGCCATGAAAGAGCTGCTGGCGCAAGCCTTAGAGTTTCGGAATTTGAGGGACTAAAGGAAGCGCTCAATTCATATTTAAAAGACCATATACAGGATCACGTGTTCCTTCCCCGTCAAAAATACGAGTTCGACATCACGCTTGATAAGGTTGACATTGGTCTTGCCGAAGAGATCACAAAGCTGGAGCCGTTTGGCGAGGGGAACCCTGTGCCATTGTTTATGACAAGCGGCCTAAAGCTTAGGAACCTGAGAAGAATTGGCAATGACGGGGCACATCTAAAAGCTATAGCTCAGGCGGATATGAATGCCTGTGAAGCTGTAGCGTACTGCATGGGCTCTGAGTTTGACGAGCTGCTCGCCATGGACAGATGTATGGTAGTCCATACGCCAATCGTTAACTCCTGGCGGGGAGGCAAGGTGCTTCAACTGAGGCTGAAAGCGGTTGCGCATGATAGGATTAGAGATATTTCAGGCTATATAAATAGCAATGACTCAAAGTTTTTTGATGCATTTTTTAAAAACGTAGTATATAATAAAGGAGATATTTGTCCTAAGTTTACGCGCGTATCCAGAGCGGATTGCCTGCGCGAACTTTTGTACAGTGATATCACGGGCGCGCTGATACTATGTTTTACTCAGGAAGGCGCGATAGACCTGTTGAATACGGTAGCTGAACTTAAGCTATGGGACAAGCTTGACACGGCCTTCTATTGCGTCAAAAATAGGCCTATAGCTTATAATACCGTACTATTCGCTCCTGTGATGGAGAAGCTGGAAACGCGTCAATATAAAAATATACTTGTGTACGATACGTGCATGAGTACGGAAGCATTGAAGGGACTGTGCCAAATAGCGCCGCGCGCGAATCTGTTTGTTTCATATATTCAGGAAGCCTTTGGCCAGAAACTGAAATGCGCGATAGATACGGAGCGCAGCCGCATAGCTGAAATATATACCTCTATTTACAATACCCTTAAGCAGAAAAAGTGGCGGAGAAGGGAGCTATGTTCCCAGCTTACGGGCATGTCAATATGTACGAAATATGAATTCGGCTTTGCGTTTAATGTATTTATAGAACTTGGATTTATAAGGGTTGATAGGTGCGATGAAGTGCGGCTTATACCCAACGCTGAAAAGAGAAGGCTTTCTGAAAGCAGGTTATATATGGGGGTTGCTTCGTTGCCAGATAAGCTTGGTAAATACGCTGATATGATGCAATCACCTCAGAATGGAGGATTAAACGATGGATCTGAAATCCATGATTAGAGATATACCCGATTTCCCGAAGAAGGGAATACTGTTCAGAGACATAACCACATTGCTTAAGGATGCGGACGCTTACAAGCAGCTTATAGACGATATGGCGGGCAGCCTTGCCGGATATGGCGTGGATGTGGTCGTTGGGCCGGAAGCCAGGGGCTTTGTTATAGGGTCAGCGCTTGCCTATGTTCTAAACGCGGGGTTTGTAGTGGCCAGGAAGCCTGGAAAGCTTCCTTATAAAACAAACCGTTATGAATATGGTCTTGAATATGGATGCGATGTGCTCGAAATACACGAGGATGCTATAGCCGGCGGACAGAGGGTTGCGGTGGTTGACGACCTGTTAGCCACTGGAGGCACTGCCCTGGCAACAATAAAGTTGGTAGAGCAGGCCGGAGGCAGAGTTGTTGCGGCAAGATTCGTAATTGAACTTTGCGATTTAATGGGTAGGGAATTATTAAAGGGTTACGATATTGAAACGCTGATACAATATTGAACGGTTAACGTTAAGGTCATTATGCAATGAATACATTAAACGCCTAAGCATATACTCGGTTATAATGTGTTCATAACGCGGATATACTGGCAACCGGCACAAGGAAGGAGGTTAAATAATGGATCAGCTCATTGAGGCTTGCGGCAAAAGGTTTTCAGAAGCCGATATTGAGTTGCTCAAAAGGGCTGTTGAGTTTGCTAGAAAGGCGCATGAGGGCCAGCTTCGCGAGTCAAAGGAGCCATATTATATCCATCCTAAAGCCGTGGCCATTATGCTAAACGACATGGGCATGGATCTTAATGTAATTATTGCGGGCTTGCTGCACGATACTGTAGAGGATAACGATTATGTGACCATACGAAATATCAAAGCGGAATTTGGTGATGATATAGCGGAGATGGTTGACGGTGTTACAAAGCTGACCAAGAGCGGAAACGACAAGTCGATTTCTAAAGAGGACAGACAGGCTGAGAATTTTAGAAAAATGTTCTTAGCGATCGCAAAGGATGTGCGGGTTGTAATAATAAAACTTGCGGACCGGCTGCACAATATGCGAACGCTTGAATACTGCGACCCTGATAAACGCGTTAGAAAGGCAAGGGAGACGCTGGAGGTTTACGCGCCTCTTGCTCATAGGTTTGGAATGGGCGCTATGAAGGTCGAGCTGGAGGATCTTGCTTTTGAGCACCTGCATCCGGACGAGTATAAAAAGCTTAAGGATGCCATTGAACCACAGCAGCGGGAGCGAATGAGCATGCTGATGAGCGCCATGAGCTCTATTTCCGAACAGCTGAGAAACTCAGGCATAAAGGCGGAAATAAGCGGCCGCAGAAAGCATTTGTACAGCATATATAAAAAACTTAAAAAACAGGATACAACACTAAATGAAATATATGATTTAATAGCAATTCGCGTAATCGTAAACACGGTTAAGGACTGTTATGAGGCGTTGGGGATAATACATTCCATGTGGCCCCCTATGCCGGGGAGGGTAAAGGACTATATAGCGATGCCCAAAACCAATCAATACAGGTCCCTGCATACCACAGTATTTGGTGAAAGCGGCATACCGTTTGAGGTTCAAATCCGTACCCATGAGATGCATAAGGCGGCTGAGTACGGCATTGCTGCCCATTGGATGTACAAGGAGGGCAGGGCAGGGCGCGACGAGCTTGACAGTAAACTTGGATGGCTTAGAGAGGCGCTGGAGTATGAGGACCTTACCGACACTACAAGGGAATTTATAGATAACGTAAAGAAGGACTTTTTCTCTGAGTTTGTATTTGTCCTAACGCCAAAGGGTGAGATAATCGATCTTCCAACAGGGTCCACTCCGGTTGATTTTGCATACAGAATACATACTAATGTAGGCAACCATACGCAGGGCGCCAGGGTTAACGATACCATGGTAAAGCTTGACTATAAGCTTAAAAACCATGATAAGATAGAGATAATCACATCCTCTCAGGCGGCTCCCAGCAGGGATTGGCTTAGGTTTGTAAAAACCCAGCAGGCAAAGGCGAAAATAAGAAACTGGTTTAAAAAGGCAAACCGGGAGGAAAACGTTCAGCGCGGCAAGGAAATGCTTGCGGATGCGGCAAAGCGCCAGGGATACCAGCTTTCAGATATTGCAAGGCCCGCCTACTTTGAAGAGGTACTGGGCAAATACAATATGAGCGATCCTGAGGATGTATACGCGGCCATTGGATACGGAGGGATAACAACAGGCCAAGTCCTGCATAAGCTTATAGACCTTTACCAAAAGGAGAAAAATCAGAATAGTCTCATAAGCGGAGAGGGTACTACAAAGGAATCGGGCCATGATCCAAGCAAAGTTGTCCATGGCGTAAGAGTATATGGCGATTCAGGCATGTCGGTAAGATTCGCCAAGTGCTGCAATCCTGTTCCTGGGGATAAAATATTCGGGTATATAACGCGGGGCCGCGGAGTATCTGTTCATAGAAGCGATTGTACCAACGCGGCCAACCTGATGCAGGATACTGAACGGATAACCGAGGTAGAATGGGCGGGAAACTCCGCCAGCAAGTATCAGGTAAGCATAGTAGTTGAAGCGGAGGAAAGGGTGGGACTTATGCTTGACCTCTCGCGTACATTCATGGGATATGAAATCAGTATAACGAAGCTGAATGCCAATACGGACGATGAGGGAAATGTTACAACGAATCTATCATTCTGCGTAAAAGACTCGGAACAGCTTGATGTTGTAATGAAAAGCCTGAAGAAATTACCTTCGGTTTCCGATGTATATAGAACATATTAACCTATTTTAGGAGGATCAGGGTACAGATGAGGGCAGTGGCGCAAAGGGTGAAGAGCGCTTCGGTTAGCTGCGGGGGCCATTTGATAAGCAGCATCGGAAGGGGGCTTCTCATTTTGTTGGGTATAGACGAGGGCGACGGAAACGCCGATCTTTCGTATATCTGTGATAAGATAATAGGGCTCAGGGTGTTTGACGACCAATCCGGCAATATGAACCTATCCGTGGGGGACATAGGCGGAGAGGTTTTGATCGTATCTCAGTTTACCCTGTACGGCGACTGCAGGAAGGGCCGCCGCCCCAGCTTTATAAGGGCGGCAAGGCCGGACAGGGCGCTTTCAATGTACGAGGCTGCAATCCAACGGATAGGTGAATTCGTTCCAACAAAATGCGGCAGGTTTGGAGCTATGATGGAGGTTTCGCTCATTAACGACGGGCCTGTTACAATACTTTTAGATAGTGAGAGGTCATTCTGATGATAAATATTGAAACAGTATTAACTGGTCCGCTTGGGGTAAACACATATATAGTCAGCCGCGAAGGAGCAAGCGAATGCGTTGTTATCGATCCGGCGGATGCAAAAAAGGTCTATAGGCATCTGGATGCTTCGGGCTTAACCTGCAAGTACATTTTGCTTACGCATGGACACTTTGATCATATATTGGGCGTTAAGGAAATGCAGGATGCCGGAGCCAGAGTGTTTATAGGCGAAAAGGATGCGGACATGCTTTATGACAACAATAAAAACCTATCCGTACTTGCAGGAACCAGCGCTAAGCCATGCCAGGCCGACGAGAAACTAATAGGCGGGGAGGTCTTAACCCTAAGCGGAATTGAATTCAGGGTGATTGCAACCCCTGGACATTCCGAGGGTGGACTGTGCTATGTTTTGGATGAAGTCGAAACTATATTTACTGGGGATACGATATTCAGATTAAGCGTCGGAAGGACAGACCTAAACGGCGGCAGCGCTGAAACGCTGCTAAATTCAATAGTATTGAGACTCTACAGCCTTTCGCGTGACTATAGATTGCTTCCGGGCCATACCAGGGAGACCACGCTGAACTTCGAAAGGGAGCATAACCCCTGTACAAAGCGCTGGAGCATGGATTAGGAGACATATGACTGGAATATTAACCAATCAGCCTGAGTTTCTCAACGAAATTGCCGAGGAGATGAGGCTGTTTATAGCTTGTGAAGAAATTGAGCGGCTGGATTGCCTGCCTATAATGGATGAGGGCGATATAGTTTTAAAGCTATTTCTGAGAACACATGAAGGCGTATGGTATGTTGACGCGGAGTGCCTGCAGCTTCAATCTGGAAGGGTGCGCATGTTTAATTATGAATACAGCGCACCGGTGCGTCATGAAACGCCTCTGGTTGAAAAGCGTTACAGGAAACGCTGCGTTAAAATTGCGGCATTCCGCGCAATGCGGGGAATGTTTGAATCATATGTTCCTTGGGGATCCCTCACAGGAATACGACCCACTAGGCTTATGAGGGAACTGATATCGGAACACTCCATTGAGCAGGCCAGCCGCATAATGCTTGAGGATTTTGATGTATCAAGTGAAAAACTTGAGCTTGCATCGAATATTGTTGCGGCGCAGCTTCCAATAATAGGAATGCAGAGAAAGGACGACATAGATATATATGTTGGAATTCCTTATTGCAAAACTAGATGCCTGTATTGTTCATTCGCATCCTGTGTTCGAACGGATAAGACCGATATGAGGGCGTATATAGACGCGCTGAAACAGGATATAAAGCATGGCTCTGAGATCGTTGACAGAGGCGGATACCGTGTGCGGGCAGTTTATGTCGGCGGAGGAACGCCAACGGTGCTTACCGCCGATGAACTTCGAGACGTGCTTGAATTTACGATAGACAGCTATGGGGGATTTGGAGCCGAGCTGACAGTTGAAGCGGGGAGACCGGACACGATAGACCTTGACAAGCTTAGAGTTATAAAGGATTGCGGAGCCACAAGAGTATCCATAAACCCTCAGACAATGTGCGAAAAGACATTGAAGCTAATTGGGAGAGAGCATACGCCTTCAGAAATATTCAGGGCTTTCAATATGGCGAGGGATGCAGGCATTAGCGTGATAAATGCTGATGTTATCGCAGGATTGCCCGGAGAAAATGAAGATAATATGAAGCACACCATGGATAAGATGGCCTTGTTAGCGCCGGAAAACCTTACGGTGCATACCTTAGCCTTAAAGCGCGCCTCAAGACTTAAGGAAAGAATCGCCGAATATCCGCTGCCTGATGCGGAAACCGCGGATAATATGGTGAAAATCTGCGCACAGGCGGCGCGAGATATGGATATGTATCCATATTATATGTATCGTCAAAAATATATGAGAGGAAATCTCGAAAATGTGGGTTATACCATAGCAGGGGCTGAATGTATTTATAATATTGATATGATGGAGGAAACCACAAATATAATGGCGCATGGGGCTGGCGCCATGTCAAAACGGATATTTGATTCCCAGAGGCGCGTGGAGCGCATTCCTAACCCCAAGGATATAGATACCTATATTTTAAAGCTAAACAGGACGGCCGGTGATAAAAGAGCGCTGTTCCTGGCCGATAGGAATTAATATGAGCAGTTTATTTGAAAAATATGGTCTTAATTTGGAAATGCCGCGCCATGTTGCTATAATAATGGATGGAAACGGTCGATGGGCCAAAACCAGGGGTCTGCCAAGGACAGCGGGGCACCGCGCCGGCGTCGAGGCTCTAAGAGGAGTAATAGCGGCTTCGGACGGTTTTGGTATAGGGGCGCTCTCGTTATACGCGTTTTCTACTGAAAACTGGTGCAGGCCTAAAACTGAGGTTAGCGCATTGTTCGAGCTTGTGATAGAATACTTTAAGCGTGAAATAGAGGAGCTGAACAGAAAAGGGGTTCGTATATCGATTTTAGGGGATATAGGACCGCTTCCGCCCAAAACGCGCAAAACGTTGGAGCGTGCTATGGGCATTACGGAGCTTAACCAAGGGCTGAAGTTGAATATTGCTATAAACTATGGTGCGCGAAGCGAAATTGCGTCCGCTGCGCGCACGCTGGCTGAAGCTGTGGAAAGCGGTCGCATAAGCGCCGCCGATATAGACGAGGCATGCTTTGAAAAAGCACTGTATACCAGCGGAATGCCGGAGCTTGATCTGATAATACGCACGGGAGGGGAAAAACGGATGTCCAACTTCCTGTTATATCAGGCGGCTTATTCAGAACTGGTGTTTATTGATACTCTGTTTCCTGATTTTAATGAACAATGCTATGCTGAATGCCTGATTGAGTATCAAAACAGAAGCAGACGATATGGGGGACTATGACGTCTCGAAAGGTGGTTTGGGATGCGGACTAGGATAGTTGTTGGGGTACTGCTGGCGCTGTTGTTTTTGCTGACGCTATTTTTCGGCGGTGTCGTACAGTGCGTTATGTTCAGTTTGGCTACTTCAATCTGTGTTTATGAAATGGTTAAAACGTTCCAGAAAAAGGGTCTGAACCCCTTTTCCTATCCGCTATATCTGTTCGCGTTGATATATTACCCTGTCACCCGTTATACGCCGGCGATATACTGGCTGCTGCTGCTTCTTGTATTTTGTGTTACGGCTACGATTGTGGAACGCATTTTTAATAAAAAACGTACTACTGAAGACGTCTTTGCTAGCTTGTCGGTATTTTTGTATCCGCTTTCGTTCTTTGTGTTCATAGCCGCTATACATAAGCTATCGGGAGAACCTTTAAGCCGTATAGCGCTATTGATGATGTTTGCGGGGCCTTTGCTTGGGGATACCATGGCTTACTTTATAGGCGTGTTTCGTGGAAGGCATAAGCTATGTCCCCATATCAGCCCCAAGAAGACCGTTGAAGGCAGCATTGGAGGCCTTGCGGGCGGCATAATGGGCGGTATACTTGTGTATTTTGTACAGCAATATCTGGATATACGGCCATACGTAGGCATAATACCGATGATGGTACTGGGGCTTTTATGCGGGGCGATGGGACAGATAGGCGACTTGTTTGCATCAACTATAAAGCGGTGGGCCGATATAAAGGATTTCGGGACGTTTTTGCCGGGGCATGGTGGCATGCTTGATCGCCTGGACAGTGTTTTAATGTGTGCGCCGATGGTATTCTTGTTCTTTTATGCGGTGCATAGCTATGTAACGGGGCTATTGTGAGATTATGAAGTATAAAAAAATAGTTGTTTTGGGCTCTACGGGTTCCATAGGGATTCAAACGCTTGATGTAATACGCAGTCACAGGGATACTATGCAGTGTATCGGCCTTTGCGCTGGAAGCAACGTAGAACTCCTTAATCGCCAGATCATGGAGTTTTGCCCGAAGCATGTGGGCCTTGCGGAGGCCGGCCATGCCCGTGAAGTAATAGTGGGGAAGGGCGTTTCCCTTATTTTGGGGCAAAGCGCCGCTACTGAGCTGGCCCAGCTTGCCGAAGCGGATATCATTGTAAACGCGGTGTGCGGGTTTGCGGGGACGCTGCCGCTGGTCGCGGCGCTTCACGCGGGCAAAACAGTTGCCCTTGCCAATAAAGAGAGCATCGTTTGCGCGAATCCGCTTATACAAAACGCGCTTAAATCGGGAGGGAGGATTATACCCGTCGACAGCGAGCAGTCCGCAATATTTCAGTGCCTTATGGCAGGAAGGCGGAGCGATCTGAAAAAGCTCATACTAACCGCGTCGGGGGGGCCGTTTAGAACCAGCACGCTTGAAGAAATGGAACACGCTGGGCCGGAGCAGGCCTTGAACCACCCAATCTGGAATATGGGGAAAAAAATCTCGCTGGATTCTGCAACGATGTTTAATAAAGGGCTTGAAATAATGGAGGCAGCTTTTCTGTTTGATATGGAAGGAGGCGCAATAGAGGTTTTGCTGCATCCCCAATCCATCGTACATTCAATGGTGGAGTTCATCGATGGAAGCATAATAGCTCAGTTGGGTACTGCCGATATGAGGACAGCAATACAATATTCGCTGACCTATCCTGAAAGGATAAAATCGGAGGTAAAGCCGCTTAGCTTGTTTGATGAGCGGCCGCTAACGTTTGAAAGGCCCGATGTGGCCAGATTTCCGGCAATAAAGCTGGCATATGCGGCACTGAATGGCGGCAATGCGCTTCCAATAGTATATAATGCCGCCAACGAGGCCGCCGCATCGATGTTTCTAGCGGGAAAGACGGGTTTTTTGGACATAGCCCGGCGCGTTGAATACGCAATGGAAAGAGCGCAGGCACTTGATTTCGCGAATGCGGACAACTATGAAGCTATAGTGGAAATTGACAGGCAGGCCAGAAGGCTTGCGCAGGAAAAAGTATGATATAATATCATTTTAACGTGTCAAAAAGTGGCATAGCCGCTTTTTTGAGGTTAAGGGTATTGCCTCCCGCCCTTAGGGCTCCATGGCGGCAAAACCGCAAAGAACGAAACCCTCACGGTCTTCATCCGTTCTAACGCGCATTCGTCAGAGCTGGATTTAAAATCAAGGGCGGTCGCCCTTGACAATCCCGGGGGTTTTTGACAGCCTGGTATGATATAATATTATGTAACCCGATTATGGTGAAGGGAGAAACATCAATTTGGATATAGTTCTATCGATACTTGGAGCTCTATTAGTGCTCGGAATACTGGTATTTGTTCATGAGTTGGGACATTACGGAATGGGAAGGCTGCTTGGCTTTAAAATAGTTGAGTTTGCTATAGGAATGGGGCCAAAGCTGGCAAAGTTTGAGAGGAAGGGCATATTATATTCAATACGCGCCCTGCCGATTGGCGGCATGTGCCAATTCGAGGGAGAGGACGAAGGCGTTAAGAACGCCGATTCCTTCAATTCAAAGCCGGTATGGAAGCGTATGCTGGTCGTGCTGGCAGGCCCGTTGATGAATATTCTTTTTGCGATTATATTTTCAGCGATAACCCTTATGGCATACGGCGATTTAAAATATATGCCCCAGGTAGTCGACTTTGACCAGGAGTTCAGCATTGCTCAGGATTCTGGAATGCTCAAAGGCGATATAATCGTAGAGATAAACGGTACGCCGATAACCTATCCAAATCAGGCTGTAGAAGAGCTAAGATCAGCTGATCCTAACGGCACAACCATAATTGTCGTTGACCGCGCCGGAGAGAGGGTCAGTCTGGGATTAAGCGATATATATAACGCTCAAAAGCAGGGCAATTACATCGGCATAACGATAGGCGCCGCCGCCATACGTGAGGAATACGGCTTTTTCAGCGCGTGGGGCGGGTCGGTTAAATACACGGTTTCAATGATCGATGAGATGTTCGGCTTTTTAGGAACCCTGTTCCAGGGCAATGTACAGCAGGGCGATGTGGTAGGCGCCGTAGGTATGATAGACCTCATAGGCCAGGCGGTGCGCAGCAGCTTTGAAACGGTGCTTAGAATGGCGGTTCTTATAAGCATAAACCTTGGAATAATAAACCTGCTTCCGCTGCCTGCCCTGGATGGAGGGAGATTTGTGTTCATGGGCATTGAGGCGATTTTCAGAAAGCCGGTGCCCGTCAAAGTAGAGGCGGTTGTACATATGATTGGTTTTGCACTGCTTATGGTTTTGATGATCGTGCTTACATTTGGAGATATATCCAGACTCGTGGGAGGATAACGCATAAAAGCTTTATCAAGCTGCGCGGGAGAATTAGCCTAAAGGGGTAAAGAAATTATGACTAGGCCAGTGATGGTGGGCGGAGTACAGATAGGCGGGGACGCTAATATCTCAATACAGTCCATGACCAATACCGATACAAGGGATATAAAGGCCACCGTGAATCAGATAAAAAGGCTGGAGGATGCAGGCTGCGAGATCGCCAGATTTTCAGTGTACGACATGGAGTGCGCTGAATCGATACAAAGTATAAAGGCAATGACGCGTATACCGCTCGTAGCCGATATACATTTTGATTATAGGCTGGCCATTGCCTCAATAAATAATGGCATAGATAAAATACGCTTTAATCCGGGCAATATAGGCGATGCGGATAGGGTTAAGAAGCTTGTTAAGTGCGCAAAAGAGCATTGCGTCCCTATAAGGGTAGGAGTGAATGGCGGCTCCCTTGAACGCGATCTTCTTTTAAAGTATGGAAGGCCATCCCCTGAAGCGCTGGTGGAAAGCGCTAAACGGCATGTAGATCTGCTCTTGGGGGAAGGCTTTGACGATATTGTCGTATCGCTGAAAGCGTCAAATGTCATAGATACGGTTAAAGCATACAGGCTGATGAGCGATGTTTGCGTATTCCCCCTTCATGTAGGAGTAACGGAGGCAGGCTTTGGAGAATCGGCTGTTGTAAAGTCCGCCATTGGGATTGGAACACTGCTTTTGGATGGTATAGGAGACACTATCAGGGTATCAATAACTGGGGACCCGATTGACGAGGTAAAGGCTGCCAAAGAAATACTTCGTGCACTCGAAAGATACGACAAAGGGATTGAAATAATCAGCTGTCCTACATGCGGACGATGCTGCGTAGACTTGGAGTCAATAGCGCGTCAGGTTGAATCGGAATTAAGCGGATACTGTACGGATAAAACGCTTAAAGTGGCGGTTATGGGTTGTGCTGTAAATGGCCCTGGAGAAGCCAGGGAGGCTGATATCGGCATAGCGTTTGGTCCGGACAGGGGTGTTTTATTCAAAAAGGATGAAGTAATTTTGAATGCCCCCCAGCGCGAGGCTGTTGACGCTCTCATCTCGGAAGCCCGCAGGATTGCAGGTGGCGGTACATGGACATAAACGGAATTTTAGGCAAGGATATAGGAAGACATCTGGGGTTGGAGAGCGCTAAGCTTTATAAAGGCAGGCGCAGTCTTCAACTCATCTTCTCATCGGACAGGCTGTTAACTTCATCTCAGGTATCAAGGGTAAAATCAAAGCTGTCGGAAGCGGTCCGTTCGTGTACGGATGAAAACCTGAACCTTGATTTAACGGTAAGGTTTCCGCTTGCCAGAAGACAGCTTTCCGACGATCCCGAAGCGGCAAAGGTTATAATGGAGACGTGGTGCGATCTGCTGCCAATGCTTAGCCCAATTATAAGGCGGTCTAAGCTTATAGAATCCGATGGAACGCTTACCCTGTATGTGCCGGCTGCCGCGGCGGAGATCATAACGGGGACGGAAAATGAGAAGGTAATACGGGCCGTCCTGAGGGATAGCTTCGGAATAGAGGACGAGCTTTTCATCTGTTCGGATTCCGCCATATCAATGCCAAGCTCAAAGCGGCCTAAGTTAGGCGGAGTTCAAGCACAACGTAAAAATAAAGCTCCAGTCAAAACAGGTGAAAAGGAGGTTATATTTGGGCGCGCCATTAAATCAAGACCAATATCAATGTACGATGTAAGGGAGGATTCAGGACGCATTACCGTTAAGGGAAGCATATTTTCAATGGAGGAAAAATCCAGAAAAAACGGCGGATGTATTCTCCTGCTGAGCGTAACCGATAAAACAAACACGCTGCCCGTTAAACTGTTCCTTGGGGATGAGGATGAAAAAATTATCGCCGATAAGCTCAAGGAATGTAAAAAGCGGGGCGATGAATTAATAATAAGGGGAGATTACAGACAGGACGGATTCACTGGCGAGATGGTCCTGATGCCCTATGATATAAACTGTACTCAGGCAGAGAGACGGCAGGATAATTATCCTCAAAAACGTGTTGAACTGCACCTTCATACAAGATTTTCCGCTATGGACGCCCTGTTAAAGGCGGAAGGCAGGGACAACGATGCGGTTAATACGGCAAAAAGATTTGGCCATCAGGCGGTAGCTATTACTGACCATGGGGTTGTCCATGGTTTTCCGTCGGCTGTCAGCGCCGCTAAAAGCGCAGGTATAAAGGCTATACTTGGCGTTGAGGGTTATCTGATTAAAGATGGGTTTTGTATTAACTTTGACAGCGAGTTTGCAGCCGTTTCAATCAATACGGATTGTGATGCCGGCGCATCAGGGAAAATCAGCGTTAGTTCGGTTAGATTTACCGCTGACAGGGTAATTGACAGGTTTTATATATCGACAAATTATGAGGAGCCATCCAAGTTTGATATTGACGCCATAAATAGCGGCGCCGCAATGGAGTCAAACCCAGAGCTGGAGCGCATATTTACCGACCTTATGGCCTTTTTAGGCGACAGTACTTTGGTCGTTGAGTCAAGGGATGAATTGATAAGGATGTGCGGCCTGGCCCGCCGCTTTAACGCAAGCCTAAAAGACCGTTTTATAGATGTCGAAATGCTTACCCGCTATCTGCACCGTGAGCTAAACGACTATGGGCTTGAGGCGGCGTCGGGACTATTTGGCGTTGATGCTGAAAAAACGCGGGCGGAAACGATTATTCAGGTGTTTGCCGGGCTTATGGATGAAATGCGGCGATTGGGGCTGGACGGCATACCCATGTGCGCAGGATTTGAGGCTGGACACGAAAAGGGGCATGGGCACCATGCCAGCCACATTATACTTCTTGCCAAAGATCGTGAGGGCCTAAAAAATCTTTATAAGCTCGTTTCATATTCGCACATGGAGCACTTTAAAGGGGTTCCCAGAATCCCAAGGAGCCTGCTTTGCATTCACAGAAAGGGCCTGATAATAGGTTCCGCGTGTGAAGCTGGAGAACTGTTCAGGGCATTGCTAAATGGTTCCGACCAAGAGGAAGTTGAACGGATTGCCAGGTTTTATGACTATCTTGAGATACAGCCCGTGGGCAACAATGATTTCTTGAGGCGCGAAGGGCGGGTAAAAACGGTGGAGGACCTGCGCGATTTCAACAGAAGGATTGTTGGACTGGGGGCCAAATTAAACATACCTGTTGTCGCAACAGGCGACGTGCATTTCCTAAATCCCGAGGACGCCCTTTTCAGAGCGATCTTGATGAATTCCAAGGGTTTTGAAGACGCGTTCGAGCAGGCGCCTCTGTACTTTAAGACAACAGATGAGATGATGGAGGAATTTGCCTACCTTGGGAGTGAAAAAGCCTTTGAGGTTGTAATAAAAAACACAAACATGATTGCGGATATGTGCGAATCAATGATGCCGTTTCCAGATGACAAACGGACATATGCGCCTGCGTTTGAGGGCGCGGAAGAAGAACTTAAAAACATGGCGTTGGGCACCGCCCACTCGATCTATGGGGACCCGTTACCCGAGGTTGTACAAAAGAGGCTTGACAGGGAGCTTTCATCAATAATCAGTAATGGCTATGCGTCCTTGTACCTGATGGCTCAAAGGCTGGTTAAAAAATCGCTTGACGATGGATACCTGGTGGGTTCAAGGGGATCCGTGGGATCGTCGTTTGTAGCGACCGTAGCGGGGATAACGGAGGTCAATCCATTGCCCCCGCATTACGTATGCCCGGAATGCAAACATGCGATATTTGATGTGGACGCCGCGTCCTCAAGGTGTGGGGTTGATATGGCGGAACTCCAATGTCCAAACTGCGCAACGCTAATGAACAAGTTGGGGTATGATATACCCTTTGAGGTGTTCCTTGGCTTCAAGGGGGATAAAACGCCCGATATAGACCTTAACTTTTCAGGCGACTATCAGTCTATCGCGCACGCCTATACAGAGGAGATGTTTGGCGTTGGACATGCGTTTAAAGCCGGCACAATATCGGCGGTGCAGCAAAAGACCGCGTTCGGATATGTTAAAAAATACTGCGAGGATAGGGAAGTAAGCATATCAAAGGCCGAGGCGGAGCGGCTCGCGTCGGGATGCGCCGGCGTTAAGCGGACGACAGGGCAGCACCCGGGCGGGATCGTAATAGTTCCTGAGGATATGGAGATATTCGATTTTACCCCGGTTCAGTTTCCAGCTGATAAAAGTGAAAAGAACATTACAATCACGCATTTCGACTTTCATGCCATGGATGACAAGCTGGTGAAGCTGGACATCCTTGGACACGACGATCCGACCGCGCTCAGGATGCTGCATGATATTACGGGGCTTGACCCGCGTACAATACCGCTGGATGATCCGGAAACTATGCGCATCTTCTCATCCTCCGAGCCGCTGGGAATATCGCTTGATGATATAGACTGCGAGGTGGGGAGCATCGGTATTCCGGAGTTTGGAACCGCGTTTGTACGTCAGATGCTAATGGATACAAGACCCACTACGATGGAAGAGCTGGTCAGGATCTCGGGCCTTTCGCATGGAGAAAGCGTATGGGTTGGCAACGCAAGGGACCTTGTTTTAGACGGAACCGCAACCCTCTCCGAGGTGATATGTACCCGCGATGACATTATGAATTATCTGCTGTCCCATGGCGGTGAACCGTCGATGGCCTTTAAGATCATGGAGAGCGTGAGAAAGGGAAAGGGACTCACCGCTGATATGGAAGCATGGATGAACGGTATTAAAATACCAAAGTGGTTTATCGACTCATGCAAAAAGATAAAATACATGTTCCCAAGAGCCCATGCGGCTGCCTATGTTATGATGTCGTTTAGAGTGGCGTATTATAAAGTGCATTATCCAGAGGCTTATTACACCGTATATTATACCGTTAGGGCGGATGCTTTTGATATAATCGAAGCTTCAGTGCCCATTAACGCTCTTCTTAGAAGGATACGCGCTATATCCGATGCAGGCGATAAGGCGAGCGAGAAGGATAAGGGCCTTTTAACAATACTCGAGGTGGTCTACGAGATGCGTCTTAGGGGGATAGAGCTGCTTGGTTTGGATCTTTATAAGTCCGACGCAACGAGGTTTAAATTAGAGGAGGAGGGCATTCGGCCGCCGTTCTCTTCGCTTGCCGGAGTAGGAGAAGTGGCGGCGATCATGATTGCAAAGGCTGCCTCGGAGAGCAGGTTTACATCAATAAAAGATTTTAAGGACAGGGCTAAGGTAAGCAATACGGTCCTGGACATGTTTAAATCCATAGGACTGCTTGAAGGCTTGTCGGATACGGATCAACTGAGCATGTTTTGATACTAAAACAGGAGGCGTAAAGCTAAGCCTCTTGTTTTAAATAGAAATAAATAGTACTGTATTTTAGTTATACGATATGGCTGTCGAGCGCCTTTTTCAGCTTTGATATCGCTTTGGACTCTATTCTGCTTACATACGATCTTGATATGCCCAGTAGTGAAGCTATTTCGCGCTGAGGCATGTTTTTATTTCCCAAAAGGCCATATCTAAGCTCTAGAACAATACGTTCGCGTTCAGTCAGCGAATTCGTCATAGCCTTTCTTAGCTGTTCAGCGGCCAGTGACAGCTCTACCTTACTTTGAACGGAATCAGGATCCGAGCCGAGCGTCTCGCCTATTGATATTTCGTTTCCGTCGCGGTCAGTTCCCACTGGATCATTAAGCGAAAGATCGTTAGCCGATTTCTTCTCCGCCCTGATGGACATCAATATTTCATTCTCTATGCATCTTGCGGCATATGTTGCAAGCGCCGTTCCCTTTTTATCATTAAAGGTTGACACAGCTTTTATTAGACCAATGGTGCCAATAGAGATCAAATCATCGGTTTCCCTGGTGTTTGTAGCATATTTTTTTGCTATATGGGCGACAAGCCGAAGGTTGTGTTCAATAAGTTTGGATCGGGCTGCTTCGTCACCGTTTGCGCATAAGGCCAGATACCTTTCCTCGTCGGCCGGATTCAAAGGTTCGGGGAACGAGCCCGAGTTGTTGACATACCCAACCAGAAACAGCAACTCATGCGCAGCTTGAATCAAAAACTGATACATATTTGATATACCTCCTGATAGACATCGGGCATCTTATGTATGAGTATGCCAAACAACGTCATATGTTGTATGTCCAATTCAATGACTTGAATTTTGGAAAAGCAAAAAAGCGGCTATTGCCGCTTTTTTGTGATGCCGTGTTTGGGGAGTCACAACATCAAGGATGGTTGGGGGTATGTCATCACCTAATAGGTGTAATGACTTTAGTTAGAGGAGGTGCGTTCACCTAAGGTCACAGTGAGGTCAACTTTATCGTTGCCCCTCTGTACGGTTATTATTACCGTATCTCCGGCATTGTATTCCATGAGAAGAGAATTTATATCCTCCTTAGATGTTATTTCGGTTCCTTCAATGGATAAAATTATGTCGTTCACCTGCATTCCCGCGGCCGCGGCCGCGCCGCCCTCTTCTACGCTCATAACCTGAACCCTGTTCTCATACTGCTGAGCCTGGCCGAAGAAGAAGTTATATGGGTCTTGCCGCCCGCCATAGCTTATCACTATATCCTGCAGGGATACTCCCAGATAAGGCCTTCCGCTGACATATCCCTGGCTAATCAGATCGTTTATAACGGATTTTGCAGTATCTATAGGTATGGCAAACCCCAAACCTTCAACTTCGATACCCATACTCTTTGCATTGACGACGCCGATAAGCTCGCCGTTTGTATTAAACAGTCCTCCGCCGGAATTTCCAGGATTAATGGCCGCGTTGGTCTGTATCAAATTCATAGTATGTCCATCTATTGTAACTTCCCTGTTTACGCCGCTAATAATTCCGTTGGTAACGGTGCTCATGAGAGTACCAAGAGGATTGCCTATCGCCAAAACGGTTTCACCTATATTGATATTAACGGAATTGCCCAGGGTGGCGGCTGTCAATCCCGTTGCCTCGATTTTCAAAACGGCAAGGTCTGTCTGCGAATCGCTCCCTATAAGGGTTGCATCATACTTGGTGCCGTCCTGGGTGTATACAGCCACATTTTTATAACCCGATATAACATGGTAGTTGGTCACGATGTACCCGTCCTCGGTTATAATCACGCCGGAACCGCTGCCCGACTCGGTTTCAATTCCCACCACACTTTTTATGCAATCGTCCGCAAGTTTGGTTAAATCGTTGTAGATTACATTATCATTGCTATAATTAAGGTTCATATTGCCGCTCGGGGACGGCGTATTGGTTGCGGACATTTGCTGGCCTTGATTTTGCGAGTCCCCTTGCGTAATATAATACGTAAGCCCAGCGCCTATGCCGCCGGCAAACAGCGCTATTGCCATCATGCATGCTATGAGCGCCCCAAATGAAACACTGCGTTTGTTCTTAATCTTTGCCTGTTTAGAACTCTTATAAGTCGCATTGTTGTTATCGTTATTGATTTGTATATCGCGCGGATTTTGGCAGCCGCATGTGTTATGTTCTTGATCAGCATCGCTGGAGGCTTCACACATTGTATCCAAATCATGAAGCTGCCTGCTTGCGATATCCGAATTTGCCGCCGGTTCGCAAGCCTGTTCCTCCGCCTCGCGCGTTTGACAGCCGTCGTTTACAAAATCAACGGCTCCGCTGACGTCAGCTGTCTCGCAGCCGTCGGCCTCCTTACCGCAGTTTAGCTGTTCACCCGTTTCATCCATTGCCTTTGGGGAGCCTGCCTGTGCATTTCCTATTCCATCATCAAAACGTTCTGTATTCATGGTTTTTTGCTCCTTTCATCTTGATGGTTAAAGTATAGGAAATAAATGTGGTCGGCACATTACTAAAAAAGAACACCTTTTTGTACAATCTTGTACGAATTTTGAACGTATATACTGCTTAAAACCGATAATAAAAAGGCGGAAAAGCTTTCCGCCCCAGACTGTCAGAGAACCCCCGAGATGGTCAAGGACCTCATCCCTTGACGTTAAATCCGGCTCTGACAACATGCGCGTAAGAGCCGGATGAAAACTGTGAGGCGTTCGTTCTTTGCGGGGGCTGCCGCACGGAAGCCCGAAGGACGAGGGCAATACCCGCAGCCGCTTATTTAGCGCGCTGAGGCGGAGAGCCTTTCGCTCTGCTTTGTAGGGTTGGGTATTCTGTGTGCGCGCTGCCCATTGCGGCTATTTTGTTCAGCGAGACTTACATCAATACATTCCTAGCATTTTTTCAACGGCCGCCAGCTTAAGGCATGTACATAGCACTCGCATTGCAAGCCTGAGTTCGTGTTCTGGAGGATAGCTTGGCGCTATTCTCAGATTGCTGTCGTTGGGATCAATACCATTTGGGAACGTAGCCCCCGCCTCAGTCATAACTACTCCCGCTTGGGTACATAGCTGGTGCGTGCGTTTTGCGCATCCATTCATGGTATTTAAACTAACGAAATAGCCTCCCTTAGGCTCATGCCAGCGGGCGAAGCCAAAGGGCGCTATTTCATTATCTAAAAAGCTCAATACGATGTCAAACTTTGGCTTTAGTATTGCGGCGTGCTTCTTCATGTGTTTAATAGCGCCAGCCTTATCCTTTAAAAAGCGAACATGCCGGTACTGGTTTACTTTATCAGAACTTATGGACTGAACCGCGATCAGTCTCTTCATATATTCCATATTAGCTTCGCTGCACGCAAAGCAGGCCACGCCGGCGCCAGGGAAAGTAACCTTGGATGTAGAACAAAATTCGAACACCATATCAGGACTGCCGCAGCGCTCGCATTCGTCCAAAATGTTCGCAAAGGAGATGAAATCACTGTTGAATTCATGTATACAGTAAGCGTTATCCCACATTACTGTAAAATCATCGGCCGCAGGCCTCAATGAGGCGATTCTGCGAATCGTTTCGTCTGAATAGATTATCCCGTCTGGATTTGAAAATTTGGGCACACACCACATTCCCTTTACATTCTCATCCTTGACCAGTTCCTCAACAATGTCCATGTCAGGGCCGCTTTGGGTCATGGGTACTGTTATCATTTCCATTCCAAACGATTTGCATATTGAAAAATGCCTGTCATACCCTGGCGAAGGACACAAAAATTTGACCCTGTTGAGTTTAGACCACGGCTGCTTGCTGTGAAGCAGGCCGTGCGTATATGCCTTTGCAATTATATCATACATCAAAGTGAGGCTGGCGTTGCCTCCAACGAAAACCTGTTCATATCTTACGCCCAGTATTTCGGCAAAAAGCTTTCTGCATGAAGGAAGCCCTTCAAGCGTGCCGTAATTGCGTATATCAATGCCGTCGCACAGGTACTCCTTACCGCTTATAGGAACGTCTACAAGCCCGGCGGATAGGTTAAGCTGCTCGTTGCCTGGCTTGCCTCTGGACATATTCAGTTTTAGACCCAGTGATTTGCAGTGTATAAATGCTATATGGGTAAGTCTATACATTCTTACCAGTTCATCATGGGTCATATCAGCTAAACGCTTCATAAAATCCTCCAATGCTGTTATACCTGTATTGTGCCGCTAAAACCTTAAACAGTCAATAAGGATATCGATTTATGTAACATATATGATTTTCGGGGCAAATGGTGAGAGTTCTTGATAATGGTGTTATTATGCAGTATACTTTTATAAAAAGGCTGGAGGACAGAGCCATATATTATGTTAAACGCAGATAAACTCCGCAGTGCAATAGCTGAATCGGGCAATATTGTGTTTTTTGGAGGGGCCGGCGTATCGACAGAGAGCGGCATCCCTGATTTCAGGAGCAACAATGGAATATATGACGCAATACGGGGATTTGGCTATTCGCCTGAGATATTGCTTAGCCATGACTTTTTCATAAATAATACAGAGGTGTTTTACAGATATTATAAGCTTACACTTGCTAAAACGGGATTTAAGCCGAACGCAGCACACAATGCCCTTGCAAAGCTGGAAGCACTTGGAAAACTATCCTCAGTAATTACTCAAAACGTTGACGGACTCCATCAGATGGCGGGAAGCAAATGCGTTTATGAACTGCATGGATCCATATATAGGAATTACTGCATGAAATGCCACAGATTCTATGATATCAGACATATACATTCATCAGATGGCGTGCCGCTATGCGAATGCGGCGGAATAGTTAAGCCCGATGTTGTGTTGTATGGCGAGCAGCTTGACTGGAGCGTTGTTGATGAGGCCGTCAAGTCCATTATGGATGCCGATATGATGATAGTTGGCGGTACTTCGCTATCCGTTTATCCGGCAGCGTCACTGGTAGATTATTACCAGGGGGATAGGCTTTTTCTTATTAATAAATCTTCAACCCCATATGATGGAAGGGCTGACGCGATAATCAACGGATCGATTGGAGAAATAATGCAGAGCGTGATTAGAGCTTAATTATCCTTGGCATAATAACGGAGAGGTGATTTATTATGGAGCTTCCACTTGGCTTTTTAATGGCGTTATCCAGGGATATTGAGGCGCTGCGCTATTTTGCCGACATGGACGAGGACCGGCAGAAAATGGTTATAGAGGCTGCACGCCATGCCGAATCAAAGGCGGAAATGGATGGCATTGTACACAGGTTAAGGCCCGAAACGGATATGCCGGCTTATTTAAATCTGCCGCAGCCGCCTAAAGAGTTGTAGGAACTGGCATAAAAGGGCGCTGTAACGCCCTTTTAAATTGACTATTACCCTATTCCTTATAGTTCGGGTTTAGCTGTATAGCTGGATATGGATTCCCAGTCATAACCGGTATTAAAGAGGAGTATTCGTAATTTGGATTATAAAAGGGATCCCCATGGGAAAGCATGGTTCTGTATGAATCGTAGCATCTGATAAGGTCGTCCTTATCTGCGTCTTTATAGCTCATAAGTTCTCCATGATATAAAAAACGGGCAAAAGGCATAAATACGCTATGGAAATTATGCCTATAAAGCCGTATGCAAAGATCCATGTCATAACCGATAGATTTGAAGGTAGTATCAAAACATCCGATATTGAAGAATGTTTCAGAATTTATTGCCATACAGTACGCGCTTACCGCGGTTACATTTCTAATAGTGTTTATAAAGCGGTTTTTTGACTGGCCGCCCAAGCCATCGGGCTGTCCCCTATATGGGCTGTCTGCCCAGCCGCCTAAGCCTATTACCATTCCAGCGCTGATAATATTGCCCTGACCGTCTACAAGCTTTGGACCTATCGCTCCTATACCTTTACGGGTCGCCTGCTCAATGATCAGCTCAAAAGCGTCGGGTGTTAATAATTCGCAGTATGGGCTCAGGAAGAGCAGCGTATCGGAGTGAATTTTAGAGGCCGCCCCATTAAGTGCTTCAGGCATACTGATTAAGGATTCGGATGGTATTATCCGCGCAGCCTTATTTTTATCAAGAATGGAGTAATATTTAGTAAGGCGCACATCTTTACTGCCCATGTCCGCTATTATAAACTCATATTCGTCATAGACGGTATTATCATCAACAGATTCTAAACAGCGCCTGAGCGGCTCATAAGCATTGAGCACGGGGATAATTATGGAAAGCCGTTTCCTTCTGCTTTGAGAAAATCTAGCGTGAAAGCTGCCCGGGTATAGGCCGGATGTTACATAAACGGACTTTAATCTGTCCTTTAATATCTTTTCTACGCATTTTCTTCCGGATACAGGGTCAACTTTTTCCTCGGCGTTTTCACGCGCTAAAATTATTTTTGGCACATGAACAACTCTGGCCGAGTTTTTGGCGCTCCTTAACGTGAAGTCGTATTCGTCACATGGACCGAGTCCCTTAAGCCCGCCTGACGACATATACAATTCCCTCGACATAATCATAGGCCTTCCAATGCTGTTATAGCTTAGCAGCGTTTCCATGCCGAATCCGGGTTTTAAAATAGGTATGTGCTCACCATTGTCCGCAAGTACAATTTCATCGCCAAACGCGAGGTTACAGTTTCCATTATCGTTTACAGCCTTCACAAGTTCCATAAAGGCATTAGGCATAAGAATATCGCCGGGAGTTAAAAAAATGATCAATTCCCCGTTAGATTTCTCAAATGCCGCCTTAACTAGGCTTTTTTCGTTATCTATAGATACAATTAAATGCGTATTTGGAAATTCGCTGATTTTAGTAAGGTCTTTTTGGTTGTCTAAGGTAGAGGCAACACATAGCTCCCATTGGGTGTACTCCTGCTTTAAAATGGAATCAACGCTGGAAAGCATTGAATTACGTGCGCCCCCTCTGTATATAACTAATACGGAAACAAGCGGGGTCTTGCCCAGCTCCTTCATGGTTGTTCTATCGATATAATTAGCGGGGTTAAATACGGCAGCCTGTCGCCGCGTCTCATCTCCCGAGTTTTTAACCGAACATACCGGCTTAACTTTAGTATTCATAAGCAAACATCTCCATATAGGTATTGTTTACCTGTGTCGGAATTCATATACCAGTTAATTATATATTTGAAGTGGGGTTGATTAACTTCTAGCAGACATGTTTTTCATCTGGCTTGTAATTCGTGGAGTTTTTGCCCCAAACCCCGCCAAAGGGAGTTTTTTGTAAAAAGTCCCCTTTGGAATCCCGAAAAACAACGTTTGATTTTTAGTGTTTAGATTTTTATCGTTTGCTATCAAGATATCAAAGGCCGGGGTACATGCCGCCTGCTCGCCTTCGGCGTCGCGAGACCATGGGGCTCCGCCAAAGGGAGTTTTTTGTAAAAAGTCCCCTTTGGAATTCCGAAAAACAACGTTTGATTTTTAGTGTTTAGATTTTTATCGTTTGCTATCAAGATATCAAAGGCCGGGGTACATGCCGCCTGCTCGCCTTCGGCGTCGCGATGCGCCTATTCAGCGCATTGCGAGGTTAAAGGCCATGCGGCCTTTCGCTAAGTGCTATATAGTACTTAGCGAGCTTAACCCGCAAAACATGGCCTTCGGCTGCAAGCGGCTGTCAGGCCATATTTTGCTATCAAGGTATCAAAAATCACCGTACATGCCGCTGATTTTTGATGGATTATAAAATTAGGGTGGTGTTCCAAAGCTTATACTATTCCCTGTGCATTTTTTGGAGTTCTTAGAACCTATTATCGCCATAGGCGATACGCATAGCGCTGTACAGCACGAAGCAGGTTTAACTCACAAAAGCCAGCCTTCGGTTATGGTTTCGTGGGGCTTTTGCCCCAAACCCCGCCAAGCGGGTGTCTCAAAAGTGGAGAAATGCCTTGAGGGACACGTTCATTTTGTGCAAAAAAAAAAGAGAATGGTTACCACGCCGCTCTCGATTTCTATTTTATTATATAATATAATAAAATGTATATACATTTAGAAATTATACTATGGATCAATTACAATTACCACTATCTTTTGAAGATTTCATTCCTGAAAACCATCTGGTGCGGGTCGTAAATACAGTTGTGGACAGATTCAAACTCAAAAGATATAAGGAAGACGGATGCCCCGCATATCACCCGCGTATGATGTTAAAGATCATGGTTTATTTATTCTCCCAGAAAGTCCATTCTTCCCGGCAGATTGCAAAAGCTCATCTGTTACATGCAGGCAACTGGAAATACGTAACATAAGCGGGATATGAGACAGCAGGGATTACTCCCTGCGCGAGAATTGTATGGGATGTCCGTATGCAGCCGAATGCAATAATACGGAACTACAAAAGACGCTCCAGGTATCACATCGGTTGAACGGATTAAAGAAAAAAGTAAATGATAACCTTCGCTCTGAAAAAGGAGTGGAGCTTCGCTCAAAGAGAGTTGTAGAAGCGGAACAGGTCTTTGGACGGATTAAAGGCTGTTGGTCGTTCAGACGGTTTCATATACGTGGAACTGACAATGTAGGAATCGGATGGGGATTACTGGCAATCACCCATAGTATCACAAAAATGGCGCTGGAGGGGTAACCTGACAGCGCCATTTTTGCAGATAAAGCTGATTATTAAGGTAGTGTATATCCCTCTCTATGATACTGGTCAATCATTGTTTCGGGATACCTTCTTGAGACGGATACGGCCGCAACGGTGACTCACCGCGATGCTTCATTCAACCGCATCCATTGTACCGTGTTGTTTATTTCCTCCTTTTGCGCCTCGCCATCCCGAATAAGCCGGCTGCTGCTGACACGGCGCCGAATATTGCAAGACTGATTCCGCCGGCCTTGGGCGGTTCTTCAGGCTCGGGAGTGGGTGTAGGCTGACCAGGCGTGGGTGTGGGTTGACCAGGCGTGGGTGTGGTTCCCTCCTCGTCCCGGACTTCAAATACAAAGCTCTGCATTTGGCTGACAAAGTCCGTAAGCGATTCGCCGTTATCCTGTTCGGCGAACACGTTCAGCGAATAAGTGCCTTCCTTGAGCATGCCTGTCGGAACGCTAAAGCTCCCGGAAGCCGCACTGTCCGAATCGCTTTTCGCCATCTTGCCGTAGTAGAGTATCTGCCCGTTCGTACCCGTTATGGTAACGCTCACAAACTGATTCTCGCCAACCGTCGCGCCGGTATAATCCACAACTGCTTCCCCTCCGGCGTATATGACTTCGGGTATATCGTTGGTTACCTGCACGGACTGGCCATCGTGATACATCGAGATTTTAACCGCGCCGTCAGGGATGCCCATCCGCGTTAAAGCGCCGATATCCTGCGGTTTCCCCTTCGCGTCGCTTGTAAACGCCACCTTGGACAGATCCAGATTGAACGCCGGCCTGATAGAGGTGTTTCCGGTCACGTTCATCGCGCCGGCCGGCGAGAGCCCTCCAAAAGGATTCACATAAGTTATATGCTCCGGATTGATACCCATCGTCCGTAAAATCCAGAATACCTGGTTTGAAACGTACTCGTTTTCCTCAAGATACTTGAGCACGCTGGGCGTCATAAGCGCGACGCGCGTTTGGGATTCTTCCGGGCTGTTCGCAAACCCGTAATCCGTCCTCATCGCTTCCTCAAAGGAAAGAAGGAAAACCTTATCCCGCGTGTCCGAACCCTGATCAACCGTTGGGTAATCCGGGTTGGCGTGGGCTTCAACCAAAGAATCCGCCACGCCGGGCCTTTCCGCCGCGGAGAACATCTTTTCAAAGAACTCGCCGTTCATCCATCCGCGCACGTCCGAATCCTCCCACGTGGCCGGAACTCTTAGCTCTCCATGCCAATCCATGAACGCGTGGATATCGAGTATTCGCTCGCTCAGGAGCAGGACATTATCCCCGTCGTTGCTCAGTACGCGCCATTGGATGGGTTCTTTGCCATCCTCATCGTTGGCGTTTTGCTCGTACTGCCCAAAATACACATCCTTATTGATTATGAGGGCGGGCTTATCCGCCATCTCCTTGACCGTTACGGCGCATGAATCGGATAATCCCGACGGGGTCTTGGCGGTTATCGCCGCCTCGCCCGCGCTTATCGCCGTTACCAGGCCGTTTTCCGTTACGGTCGCAATCGCGTCGTCGCTGCTCGACCACTCAACAGGCTCGTCCAGAACGTTCTCATTGCCTGTTTCAGGCAGATAAAGGGCCGCGGAAAGCTGCCGCTGTTCCTCAACGTACAGGCTAGCGCTCGAAGGCTCGACATAGAACCCTTCCTTGGGAATTTCAATCTCATATGCCGTTTCATTGTAGGCGTAATCCGTAACCACCAGCAGGATCCTTTCCTGGTTTTCAATATTCAGATCAAACGTCAGGTTCTGGCCGGGTTCCTGGGCCTCTCCCGGGAAGGATTCTATCCGGAAATCAACCATACCGTTAACGTACGCGTAGGTGGATACGTCGGCGATATACTGGTTGTCCCCAACCTCGATACGGAGGTGTTCAACGCCGTCCTTCTCTACAGTATCGTAGGAAATCACTTCCGGCGCCTCCAGATCGATGGTTATCGGGAACTCCCAGCCGGATCGCAGGTTGGCGCTTTCATGTTTGTCAAAATCCAGCGTCGCTTCCATGCGCACGATGGCTTTCGCGTTGTTGGGGAGCGCAACCCCGTTTTTATCCGTTCCATGCCAGGGATCAATACCGTCCCAGCCGTTGGCGCCCACAGGATCGGTCCGTCCGGTATTGGTATGATAATACGTTTTGGAGACTTCCCCTAATTCCAGCGAGTAATACTCCGTTCCGTCCTCGCCCTCAATGGTATAGCGGAAGGTTTTGGCGTTGCGCAGGAGGCTGGTATAGACTTGGGCGAGTGAATCGAAATTACCGTCGCCGTTCGGGGAAATAGCGTTCCTGTCCTGAAGATACTCAACGTAATGGTGCATGTTATCGCCCAGATAGTAAAGGTAGAATTCGTCCATCGCAACGGAAGCCTCGTGCGGGTATCTGGTCGCTTTGTTGTTGTTTTCATCAAGCAGGGTATCCCAGTAAAAGCCGTGGTCGAGCTGCGGCGCCTTAGTCCAATCGCCGTAGAAGCCCAGAAATGGCATGGACAGATCGATTCCGTCCTCATTGAGGGATTTTAGGAAAACGAAGCCGTCGACGTACATACCGTTCTCATAGCAATAGGTAAACAGCTCCCTGTCGCCTTCGCTTAGCGTAAGCTTTACTACGACCTGTTTGGTTTCCCCAGCGGGAACCACGACCATGTCGCCGTCCCAATTTGTTTCCACTTCGGGGTACAGGGGGTTGGGCGTGCCGGCCATATACGGAATCGCGTTGTCGTCATAATCGGTAAACTCGGTCATTACCGTGGGCTCGATATTATAGCTGAGCGTTTCCGATCCGAAGTTGTGAACGTTGAAGACCAGCTCGTATACGCCGGTTTCTTCAGGATCGTCGCCCAGCTCAAGCTTCGGCCGGGTCATGCCCGGTACGGAAAGGTACGCGTTGGTTCGCACCGCGTTGTTCACGTTAGCCATGCCCGCCCCCTGCTGCCTGGGCGAGTACGGCAATTCGCCGAAGAACTCGTCTTCATAACTAGCGGGTATGGCGGTGCTCATGAGCAGGGTGTTGATCATCTCCCGCATATGTTCTTCGGGAAGATCCGTAAACCGCTCGTCGTTCATGAGGTATTGCTTGACCAGCGCTGCAAGGCCCGCCACGTTCGGCGAGGACATGGATGTGCCGCTCATGGATTTATATCCATTGCCGTCTACCGAAGAATAAACGTTGCCTCCAGGCGCGGCGATCTCCGGCTTGAGCCTGAGATCCCCGGTCGTTCCCCAGGATGAAAAATCGGACATTTCGCCCGCGAAGGGGTAATCGGCCCTGCATAAATCCTCTTTGACCGTAAGCTGCTTGTCCTCCTGCTCCAGCATATACTCACCGTCCGCCTTAGGGATGAACACGGCGGGTATGCTCTGTCTTTCGATCTGCATAACAATCCAGGAATTGGATTCATTATTATAGACGACCATCGCGTAAGCCCCCGCGGCGACCGCGTTGTCATGCTTTTCCTGGAATGAGAGGCCTCCTCCGCGCTGAACAAGCGCTACCTTTGGCGCAACGCTCCAGTCGTCTATTTCCAGCCCTTCGTAATCCTCAGCTGCCCCGCCGTTAGGTACCGGCACGTAAATAAGCGGTTGATCCGCCAGCGTCAGGAAATTGTACTGCGAGTTCGCGGAAGTGTAGTCCTCATAAGCGACCTTGCGCCCATTGACGTCAAAGTAATTGGACATGTAGGTTTTATTGTCCACGCTTGCAACGGATGTGGATTCGGCAAACGAAGAAGGCATGCCGACAATGCCGTTATCCGGATCGCCTGCAAGCGGGAAGTCCCTTTTCCAGAGATTCCGGTATCCGGAGTTGTAGCTATTCCCAGCGGACGTGGCAAGAAATATTCCCGTCCTCCCCAACCTGCTGTAAACTCCATCCATGCTGGTGATGCCATCCGATTCCGTAAACCCGGCGGCGCTGCCAAGGCTCATGTTCACAACATCGACATCCAACATAACGCAGTCTTCCAAGGCGGTAAGGACCGCGTCAAAATAAAGCGCACTGCCGGATGCGGCTTTCATTATATAAAGCTGGGCCTCGGGAGCCATGCCGATAACATCGGGGTGTACGCCGTCGTTGCCCGCGGCGATGCCGGCAACGTGCGTCCCGTGCGTGTCTCCGCCGTGGTGATCCGCATCCGCAACCCCGTCCGCGTAATTAAATGCGAACGGGATCTTGTCGCTTAGGTATATATCCTCGGCCGTAACGTTTGGAGCCATCAATTTCGCCTGCAAATCGACGTTGGCCAATGTCTCGCGTATGTTTTCAATATTCACGCTGGGGTCTTCGGGCGCATCCCTGAACAGCTCGTGATCCACATCAATGCCGCTGTCGATTATGGCGATGCGCATCCCCTGGCCGCGGAAGCCCGTCGAGTTCCACACATCCCCTACGCCCACCATCTCGCCGCTGGATACCGCGTCCGGCTCAATGATATAAACAGGAGCCACATACGCCGCTTTAACGCCCGGCAGTCCGCGTATCGTATCGAGCTGGCCGTATTCTATCCGGGCGGAGAATCCGTTCATCAATAGCGTATAATGGTTCCGGATTTCAATCCCTTTACCCGCGGGCATTGCGTCGGTTATCTTTTTATGGACCTCGGCTTGCCTCTCCAGCAGGCTGTTTTTCCGGTTTTGCCCCTTGTTCGTAAGGCTGAGTCCCGCGTCCGTGCTTTTCGTCATGGAGGCGTCCTCAATGAGCGGCTTATCCTCCATCTCGACGATTACCACTACCTGATCATCATCTTTATATAGAGCATCTTCGCCTTTTTCGCCATGCGGCTTTTTTCCCGCTTCCGGCAGCTCCGGCGTGCCGTCCAGTTTGTTGACCTTAACGCCGCTACCCTTGGCGTGCGAGCCGGCCGCGTAAATCGTTTGCCAGCCTACGCTGAACAACATCGCCAAAACGAGAGCAAGAACTGCAAACACCTGCCACCTTGTTCTTCTACGTTTATAGTACATCTGTTACTCCTTTCACGTCGTAAAAAGTAATACACCTTTCCGTTCATCCCTGGCCCAAAATTCATCCCCCAAACCCATATAAACAAATATTTACATTGGTCGTTTTTAGAAGCATTGTTTTTAAACGGATTCTTTCGGGCCACGCTCAACCTCTCAACTCATCAAGCCTCATGAATCAAGCCTTCCTCACTCACAAAACTCAATCGTTTTATACCCCCTCTCCTTATTTTTCACCATCCGTCATGCTTCTATGGAATTTATCACCATCACATTTCGTGAGGTTCAAACAATATAACATTTTATAAATATAGTAGTGATCCTTGACTTCACCTATATTTATCAAATACAATTATAAAGTCAGCTCGCGCTGATGTCAACTGTCGCTAAATACTATTGACGAATTTTTTTTGTTGGAGGATACTATGATTATAAAACTTGACAAAAATGGGGGAGAAGGCATGAGCATCAATACGAGCCTCAACTATTTGGTAGAGGCCTTAACCTATTTCAGCCGAAAGGTCAACGGTCAGAACGCGCGCGTAGTTCTTGACAGCCTGAGCGGTAAATTCGAAAATTACCGGGATGAGCTTGAAGAGCTGATACGGCCCGTTATAGAATTGGAAGCCTTTTTAGATTCCCAGATTCAAGCTCCTGATGAAAGGCTGAAATTCTTCTTTAAGAACTTCACCCGACTGTCCGACGATATGGCTTCTGAAAACTCGAACCCTGCAGGTCTCATCTTCTGCATGCCGGAGTATAACGGGTTTGAGGAGCTTTCTGCGTTCAGGGACAGTCTCAAGAGCATGACGCCCGGCCAGGTAAGGTATCAAATATGCGGTGCGCTTCAAGTATCGGGGCTTAATCCGGAAACAAATGAAATGACCATCGGAGAACTTTCAAAGCATATCGACGCGCTTGCCATTCCTTTGGAATGCAAGTGGGATATTATTGATACGTATAAGCACTTCAGCGCTTATACGGACGAGCTTTACGAAATCGTGCAGCCCGCCATAAGATTAATCGCCGAGCGCGAGGAGCTTTATACTAAGCTACTGGATGATTTTACGGAGTTATACAGCAGTATACCGAATCTGGAAAAATTCCTCAGTGAAAAATTCGGCATGGATGTTACGCAGAATCTTCCGCTTGAATTCCATCCGTCTATTCTGGGCTTCAACTCGCTTTATATCACCAGGGCCGCAAGCGCGAACGTATCCAAACTGTTTATCGGCGTGCTGGTGAAGCGGTTTGTCGAAATCACCTCGCATGATGAAACCATAACCACGCTCTCGAACATCACCAAAGCGCTATCCGATCCCGGCAGGCTGGAAATCCTCTGTTATTTAAGGGAGCATACCGCCTATGGCCAGGAGCTTTCAGATCGCTTCAAACTATCCACTACAACGATTTGGCACCATATGAACAAGCTTCAGGTATCCGGCTTTGTTAGCAGCATATTCGGCGGAAACCGTACCTATTACGCAATGGATAAAGATAAGGTTCGCAATTATATCGCCAGGCTCAAATGGCTGCTGCTCAATGAGAAATAGCGCAGGCAGCAATACCAGCCCAGCTAGAGACAGGCGGCTTGAACGAATTTGCATTCAAATTCGTTCGCCTGTTGCAGCCAGCGGCTCACGGCTGTTCACCCCGTTCCATTTCGCGTACCCTAAAGATTAAGAAAAGGAAACGTCAGCAGCGGTATGTTTTTAGCGTTCGCTTATCTCAAAGCAAACGTAAAGTCAATTTCCGTCTGGTACAGATGGACCCTATCGTGTAAACCCATCAATCTAAACAGAGCATTGCGCCTCAGTCTGCGTGAACTGCAAATCCACTCGATTAATACTGTATTCTAACGTCCGGATCCATAGGTGTTTATAAACTAACTAAAACTTTTATCAAAGCGTTATTATACACAAAACATCTTGTGAAACATGAGTCAAGATATATTTTAATAGATTATTGAATATAGTTGACAGAATGTTTTGTATATTAGAGTTTTATAGTCGTTAATCCTATTGAAAAGCAGAATCGGAGCTTTAAAATTAAAAGAGGTTAATTATGAGCGCAGTTAAAAAGGTATTATTGGCGCAGTTGTTGGTACGGTCTTAATGGTGGCGTTTACTATCTATTCAGCCTCGGCAAGAAGCGAGTTCTGGGATCCATTATGGCAATTAGCGATAATGATTCCGATGGGAGCGGTCTATGGTTTTGGATTCGCATTCGGTTGGCCGTACGCCAAAAGATGGATGGCTAGAATGTTCGGCGTTGCCGTTACCGGTTCAATGCTTGCTATACTCTTTTCCAGGGTTAGGCGGCAGAGCTTTTGTGGGGAACGATAATCTTCTTGATTGTGTTTTGCTTTGGTATAGGTATGGCTTATCTACTGGGGGATTTTTATTGGAATAAAACGGATCATTGCTGAAAGAAAGGCCCAAAAGTATCAACAGGCCAATCCTTAATCGTTCATATCGGATACCAAAAAGCGGGTGTCCCAAAAGTCGAGAAATGCCTTGAGGGACACGTTCATTTTGTGCAAAAAAAGAGAACGGTTGCCACGCCGCTTTCAATTTCTATCTTATTATATGATATAATAAGATGTGTATGCATTTAGAGATTATATTATGGATCAATTACAATTACCACTATCTTTTGAAGATTTCATTCCTGAAAACCATATGGTGCGGGTCGTAAATATAGTTGTGGACAGATTGGGACTCAAACCACTCTACGACAGAACAGATATAAGTAAGACGGATGCCCCACAATCGCCCGCGTATGATGTTAAAGATCATGATTTATTCATTCTCCCAGAAAATCCATTCTTCCAGGCAGATTGCAAAAGCGCTCAGGGAAAATATAAACTTCATGTGGATTGTCGGAGGGAACAAACCAGATTTTATAACCATTAACCGATTCCGACTGAACATGAAAGATGTCATCGAAGATATTTTGTGTGAAGTTATTCAGCTTCTGGCTGCAAAAAAAGTATATAAATCTGCAAATCTACTTTTTGGATGGTACAAAAATCGAAGCCAATGCAGATAAAGCCGTTTTTTAAAGTAGTGGATGCACCGTTTGATTTTTAGTGTTTAGATCTTTATCGCTTGCTTTGAAGGTATCAAAAGACTGGCATACACGCCGCCTACCCGCCTTCGGCGTCGCAATGCGCTTATTCAGCGCATCGCGAGGTTAACCCGCAAAAGCCAGCCTTCGTTGTGGCTTTGTGGGGCTCCGCCCCAAACCCCGCCAAAGGAGACTTTTTGTAAAAAGTCCCCTTTGGAATCCCGAAAAACAATGATTGATTTTTAGTGTTTGAATTTTTATCGCTTGCTTTGAAGGTATCAAAAGACCGGTGTACACGCCGCCGGCTTTTGATTGATTATACTTTTTAAGAATGTATCCAAGTTATCCTCTCTGATTTTTGATGGATTATAAAATTGGGGATATGTTCCAAAGCTTATACTTTCCTGTGCCTTTTTTGGAGTTCTTAGAACCTTTTTTGCAAAAAAGGTTCTAAGCCGCCGGAGGCAAAACCCACAAAGAACGAAAACCACACGGTATTCATCCGGCTCTTATGCGCATGCCCTCAGTACCGGATAAAAAGTCAAGGGCTGCGGCCCTTGACAATCCCGAGGATCTTTGACAGCATGAAGGCGCCTGCGGCGCCTTTTAAATGCTTTTTTGCATCAATTAAAAATTACACTTCCAGATAATCTTTTATAGCGAAGCCCCAATCGCCATTGTGTCTTACAAGGCACCACCCGTTTACTGTATAGAAGTATTCTACGCTTGTGCCAGCGGGCAGAAGCCGTATTATGCCATACGATGTGCCAGGCCCTGTACGAAGATTTACTTTTGCGGAACAATTTACAGCCAGCATACTTTGACTGCCGTCAACAGGCGCTATTCCGATTGTTCCAGACGCTGTGATTTGCATATACGCCTTATTCACATACCCCGTTGAACCATTGCAATAGACATAATACCATTCTTGGCACTCTCCCAATACGGACATTACAGTTCCACTGGGAAGAAGTTCAATTATTCCTGCTTCCATTGAAGCGCTTGTCCTAAAGTTCAGCCGTCCTGTAGTAACACCCATTGCGGGAGATGGAGGAGTACCGTCATTTTGTTCGGGAACGCTTTCGATACGGACATAAGCCGCATATAGATAACCGCGCATTCCATTATATTCAGCCTCATACCATCCATTATTCAGGGAATATAGTGTAACATACGTTCCTCTTGGCAGCTGTGTAATCTTTGGTGATGAGGTTGAGGGCCCTGTTCTAAAGTTTACGTTGCCGGTTGTAATTCCCATACCTATCGGTTCGCTATTCTCTTCAGAACCGTCCCCGCCCGATGAATCGGAGGAATAGGTTATCTCAACATAGCTGCCGCTTACAAAGCCTCTCTTTCCATTATATTCAACTTCGTGCCATCCATTGGCTAGGCCGTAAAGCGTTATCGTAGTCCTGTTTGGAATTATGCCAATGACGCTGTAGCTGGTAGAGGGGCCTGTACGCAAGTTTACATTACCCGTCGTCACACCCATACCAACGGCCCCATCCGGCAATTCAACGTATTCTCCTGTTATTCGCACATAATCGGAGTGAATATATCCCATTGAATTAAAAGCGCTTGAGTATGCATAATACCAGTCTCCTGTCCTGCCATGGATTATCAGTCCGCTGTTTGCGCTGAGTTTGCCCATAGATTGGTAGGATGTTGACGGTCCTGTCCTAAAATTCACACCATTTTTGGTAACTACAGCAGTATACAGTTCGCTGCCTATATCGGGTGAAGGCTCAGGCGAGGGGGTGGAGCCTTCGGGCCGGCCGGTTATTTCTACAAACTGCTTTGAGACATAGCCAACTATATTTTGAACGACCGCGCAATACCAATCTCCGTGTTCACCCAGGATATAAACGTCCTCGCCGGAATTGAGGCGCGTAATTACCTGATAGGAGGTGCCAGGGCCAACCCGGAAGTTAACCCCGTTAGCGTTTATTTTACCGTACGCTATTATGTTGGGTACGTTGGGCGTAGGGGATGGCGATACCGTTGGGGACGGTGAAACGCTTGGGCTTGGCGGGGGACCTGGATCGGGAATTTCGGAGGTAATCTCTACAAAGCTCCCGAGGATATACCCAATGCGGCCATCTTCTGTTACCGCATGGTACCATCCGTTTTCAATTCCAAGTATGTCGAGTTTGTGCCCCCTATACAGTACCGTAATTATGCTGTAATCCGTAGAGGGTCCGGTACGGAAGTTTACACCGTTAGCCGTGACGGTTCCCAGGGCTATTATATCGCCAGGATCCACGGGCGGCATAGTAGGTTCAACGCTTGGAGATGGGTTTACATCCGGCGTAGGATTTTCAGGTTCGTTTACCGTTATGGTTGCGAATTCAGCCCCTGGAAAGTAGAAGCTAAGGATTTGCCTATAGGTATGCCCGCTGTTAGCGCGATGTTGAGCGCCTCTTTGGCTCAGGCCTACGCCGTGCCCCCATCTGCAGTGATATATGTTATAGCCGCCGTCCACATTTTCACCCCAGTATATACGAAGTGAACTATTGGAAAAGACTCCCGAGTCCAACAGATCCGATGCGGAGAAATCCAAGGTTATATCCCTTTGGATGGTATTCGCTCCATCGTTCGAATTCGATATAAGAGCCGTCAACGATATTGTCATACGGGTCATATTGCGCTGCGTATTTGGATGGCGAGGAGTGTTTAAAGAAGCCGATTTTACGGCGCTTATCCCCGTTACATTTGCTCCTGTTGCTTCACGCGACTTCTCCATAAGCATTGTATACAGGCGGCCGCTCGTCAAATTGCCTTCGCCTATCGGGACAAATGCCGTTTCCAGCTTGCTGTAGGGGTTGTTAAAATCGTAGCTGTCTATGCTTAAAGAATAAGCGCCGTCAAAAGCGCTGGACGACCAGGCATAGGAAGGCAGCGTAGTTTCCCCGCCATTGCTTGCGGCGTAATAGGTATACAATATTTTCCCATTATACTTAAGAACTACATTGATGGTTTGATCTACCGCCGAAATTACGTTTGTTGCTGACGGATCATATCCCTTATAAACCTGCTCGGTAGAGTTGTCGCCTATATCATAACCATCCCTTGGGGACATCTTGTTAAAAACATAACATTTTGCAGCTACAGCCTGAGCTTTAAGCGCCTCGATAGGGTAGGAGTTGTTCATTTCATAGCCAACAACCCCGTATAGGTAATGAGCAAGCGGCACCTTGTTTACAACTTGAATATATCCGTTTGAGGCCAATTTAATATAGAAATGTCCAAGATACTTACGGGAATTTGTACTTAACTGTGCATAGCCTGCGGAGCGGTCCATGTTCATGCGCAAAACTGAAACGGATTCGCCCTCGTATATAATTCCGGACGCAGAGTGGGAGATCCTAAGCTTTCCTCCGGATTTGGCAATCGTAAGGGTTCCGCCGTTAAAGGAGGCGCCGTTTTCCTCTATGAAATAGCGTCCGTTAATGCTGAAGCTGAGCGTTGTAGCATTATTGGTTGAAAGCTTCACCCTGATATAATCATAATCCCCGCTATTCCCGCTTCCAATGGCGGAGGAATTTGTTATTGGCGCTGCGGAAATCAAGATGAAAAGGACCAGTAAAAAGGCTATAATATTTCTTTTAGCTCTCATATGTAAAATACCCCCAAGACTATACACAAAAATCCATTATACTTTTATTTATTATAGCATATAATCGAGTAGATTGAGATAATATGCATATTAATTAATAAAGAGTTCACAATTTCCAATTCCCAGCGCTATGGGATTAAAAATGCGGACAACTTGCACGCGCTGATGAACAAAATGCGCACCTCGGATTTCGCGTTTGAATAAATTATATAAATCGTTAGAAGATCTTTAAAGGAGGAGCATGTTATGATGACATCATATTATACAAAGACGTTCGCTACGCTGATGCTGTTGCCGCCTGTGGCAAGGGCTTCGATACGGGGAAGCGCAGAATATCCTAGGTTAAGAGGGAACCTTAACATATATCAGGCGGACGAGGGCCTGCTGGTGACAACAGAGGTATGGGGGCTGCCTACAAAACAGGGAAAATGCGAAAACAACATATTTGGGCTTCACATTCATGAGCACGGAAGATGCACCGGCAGTGCCGGCGATCCTTTTGCCGATGCGGGCGGCCATTATAATCCAGGCCATTGCCCTCACCCCGCTCATGCTGGGGATATGCCGCCGCTATTTGCGTTTAACGGCTATGCGTGGGGGGCGTTTTATACAAGGCGCTTTACGGTTGATGAGGTGGAAGGTCTGTCGGTAATAGTCCATAGCCAGCGCGATGATTTTACATCTCAGCCCGCAGGGGATTCAGGAAAACGTATTGCATGCGGCATAATAAGGATGTTGAGATGATCAACGCTTCGAAACCCGCGCCAAAACCTGTAAACGCGGGTTTCGAAGCATAGCTTATTTTTTTCTTATAAAAAGCACTCCCAGCGTAAACGGACCGCAATGGTTTGAGACGGTACAGCCAGCGCGGGTTTCGATAATCTCTTTAAAGTTTCCATATTCCTCAATGGACTTTCGTACTGAGTCCACTATTTCAGGCGTGCATGCGGGATGGGTGATAAATATCCTGTCATAGACTATATCGTCCCTGCCCTCGAGCCGATCGCGGACATATTTGCGCAGAGCGCTGTCAAATGATCCCCTGTATTTTTTGCCTACGCCCATCTTGCCGTCTTTAACCTCAATACAAGGCTTCAATCCAAGAATATTGCCTCCAAGCGCCGCCAGAGATGAACAGCGGCCGCCCTTATACAGATAATCAAGCCTTTCAACGACAAAACTGGCTTCAACCCTGCTTACAAGTTCATCCAGGCGCTGCTTTATTGTTTCCGCGGGGAGATTCTGCTCAGCCATAAGAGCGGCCTCCATAACAATATGACCGCTTCCTGTAGACAGGTTGCGCGAATCCACCAGATATACGTTTTCAAATTCGCTTGCCGCAAGCACAGCGTTTTGATGGCATACAGAGAACTCAGAGCTTATATTTATATGTACAACAGAATCCCCGTTGCTGGTAATCCGGCTGAACAGGTCGTAATAATCCGATACTCCGGCCGCCGCTGTCTTGCACAGCTTGCCGGTGGAGTCAACATATTTAAAAATATCCGCAGGTGTAACATCTACTCCGTCGCGAAGCTCTTTGTCGTCAATTATTATATAAAGTGGAAGTATTTCTATATTGAACCGTTTTATAATGTCGCTAGATAAATCGCACGTGCTGTCCGCGCTTATGCGTACCATATAATCCTCCTAATATTAAAGTAAACGTTAATTATAGGTTTCATAATAAATAACCCGTATTTTTAGAGTATACCAATAGGCCGTCATATTGTCAAATGTGACGGGAGGACGGCCTAACACGCGCTTATGTTCGCATAAATCCTATACACTAAAACTTAGCATAAAAAAGGCAGGAAATTTCCTGCCTTCAAATGGTTCTGTGTTGGGAAACTAATTGAAGAATTTCTCAATTATATCTACGATCTCGGCGCCTATACGCTTCTGCGCCTCGTTGGTTGAAGCGCCTATATGCGGCGTACAGGAAACCTTGGGATGAGAGTAGAGTTCCACGTTCTTTGGCGGCTCTTCTGCGAATACGTCAAGGCCCGCGCCATAAACCTTTCCACTGTTAAGGGCGTCTAGCAGGGCTTTCTCGTCTACATTGTTGCCGCGGGAGGTGTTTATGATAACGACTCCATCCTTCATTCTGGATATAGTATCAGCATTAATGAGCGGTTTGCCGTCAATGCTGGGGGTATGAAGCGATATGAAGTCGGAATTGGCCAACAGCTCATCCATCTCAACATATTTCATATTTTCGTTTTCCAGCTCGGGTATCTTATATATATCGTAGGCCAGCACCTTCATGCCCAAAGCCTGTGCGCGGCGCCCAAGCGCCTGGCCGATTCTTCCGTAGCCGATAATCCCAAGCGTCTTACCCCCAAGTTCGATGCCCTTGTACGCTTTTTTCTCCCATTTGCCCTCGCGCATGGTGTGGCCGGCAATGTTGATAAACCTGGCTACTGAAAACATGTGAGCGAGTGACAGCTCAGCTACCGTATCAGAGCTTGCCTTGGGGGTATTCATGACCTTTATACCCTTTTCTTCGGCATAAATATGATCGATGTTGTCTATTCCAACGCCGCCGCGTATAATTAGCTTAAGCTTTCCCGTCTCGCATGCTGAATCAATTATTGACTTTCTTACCTTTGTAGCGGAGCGTACGACTAAAACATCGAATTCCTTAACCTTTTCTGCCAGCGCGTCAGGCTCATAAAACTCCTGTACAACTTCGTGCCCCTGCTGGGTCAGCGCGGCCGCGGCGGATTTATCCATTCCATCTGATGCAAGAATACGCATTGTATAACTCCTTTTTATATATTATCGCAGCTGATTAACCGTTATCCTTTTCAAACTTCTCCATAAAACGTACAAGGGTTTCAACACCCTCGTAGGGCATTGCATTATATATTGAAGCACGCATTCCGCCAACCGAGCGATGCCCCTTAAGATTACTCATGCCGGCGGCAGCGGTTTCCTTTATAAACTTGGCGTTCAGGTCGTCGCTATCGGTGCGGAACGTTACGTTCATCATTGAACGGCTTCCCTCCTGAACGGTAGGCTTGAACATACGGCTGGAATTCAGATAATCATAAAGAAGATTGGCTTTTTTGAGGTTGCGTTCCTTCATGACCTCTAGGCCGCCCATATCACGAAGCCATTCTAGTACAAGTTTACATATATAAATCGGATAGCACGGCGGGGTATTATACATTGAATCGTTCTTAGCCATCACCCCATAATTCATCATTACAGGCGTAAAGGGCATTGGTTCGCCTAAGAGGTCCTTACGAATGATCACAATGGTAAGACCCGCTGGGGCTACGTTTTTCTGTGCACCGGCATAGATTAGTCCAAACTTTGTAACATCTATAGGCTCGCTCATTATGCACGAGGACATATCAGCCACAAGCGGCACGCTTCCAGTATCGGGAATATAGTTCCATAAAGTGCCGAAAATCGTATTATTGTAGCAAATATGAACATAGTCGGCATCAGGGTCAAGGTTTAGCTCGCCCTGCTGCGGGATTCTGCTGAAGTTTTCCGATTTTGTAGTTGCAGCGATATTGACCTTGCCGTATTTTTCGGCTTCTTCAGAAGCTTTTGTTGAAAAGCTGCCCGTTCTGACATAATCGGCCTTGTTGTTTTTGACCATAAGGTTCATGGGAACCATCGCAAACTGAAGCGTCGCGCCGCCCTGAAGGAACAGCACCTTATAGTCTTGCGGAATGTTCATAACCTCATGCATGAGGTTTTCCGCCGAGACTATAATGTCGTCGTAAACCTTTGACCTGTGGCTCATCTCCATAACGCTCATGCCGGAACCCTGATAATTCAGCATTTCCTTCTGGGCCTTTAGCAGCACTTCCTCAGGCAGCATTGACGGTCCGGCAGAGAAATTAAAAATCCTGTCGTAAGCCATTTTTTAGATCTCCTGTTCTTAATTTATTGGTGCGGTTCAACCGCTATGTTTTCACGCGCATTATAACCCTTTAAAAGCTATATATCAACCGCTTTTTGGTTACTTTAAAAGCCATGCAAGCAATATATTAAATGAAAAACAAATTAAAGATTTTTAATGCTACAGTTTTTATGCTAATTTTATTAAAGCTATAGATTTAATAAAGAATTTTAGTTATAATGACAGTAATTTGGTAATTTCGATATCATTTTAAGAGGTGACTATATAATGAGTAATTTTGTTAATCTGAGATCCGAGATTGGACGTCTAAACACGGTTATGCTACACAGGCCTGGAATAGAAGTACAGCAGCTGATCCCGGATTATCTTGAAAAAATGCTCTCTGAGGACACCCCACATGTGCCTACTGCTCAGTGTGAGCACGATGAATTTGCGGAAGTACTCCGTATACATGGGGTTGAAGTGCTGTATCTTGAGGATCTATTTGTAAAGGTAATGGAAGTTGAGAGCCTTAAACGCCAGTTTATTGAGGACTATCTTGTTGTAGGCGAGGTGCAGGCTGAAAGCCTTAAGGAGGTTATAAGGGAATATCTTGTGTCCAAAACTGCCAAAGCACTGTTTTTTGAGGTTTCAAAGGGGGTAATGCGCAGGGATCTGGAGGCTTGGACTCCAAAACCGCTGCCGCTTCTGGTTAAGGATGAATACCCATTCTTTACCGACCCCGTTTCTTCGATGTACTTTACACGGGATATAAGCATATGCATAGGAAACGGAATGATAGTGAGTTCGATGAGCATGCCGTTTAGACGGCGCGAAACGCTTTTGATGAAATATATACACGACTATCATCCCTTATTTAAAGAAGTACCTCTTTGGTATAATAACAGCTTGGGTTACAGCATAGAGGGAGGCGACTGCCTGGTTTTATCCGATAAGGTTATGGCGATAGGCTACAGCCAGCGCACGAGTCTCGGCGCTATTGAACATGTTGCGGGCAGGTTGCTGCGCAACGGCTATGAGCGGATTATTGTGTTCAACCTGCCAAAGACAAGGAAGTACATGCACCTTGACGTTATCTGTACCATGATTGATTACGACAAGTTCCTTACCGCTCCCCAAGTATACGAAGGCGCGTTCGACGTATATGAGCTGACGCTGAAAAAGGATGGGACGCTCTATGCTAACTGTATGAACGAATCCCTTGAAGAGGTGTTTAAGCGCGCGCTTGGACTCAGCGCTGTAGAGTTTATAAAAGTGGGCGGGGGAGACCCGCTAACGGCAGCCAGGGAACATTGGAATATGGGATCAAACTCCCTCACCATAGCTCCAGGTGAAGTAATAACCTATGATCGCAACGACATAACAAACGACATGCTTGTCAAGCGCGGAATAAAGGTCCATACAATTCCTGGGAGCGAATTATCGAAGGGGAGGGGAGGCCCCCGATGCATGAGCATGCCAATCAACAGGGAAGATATCGGGTAATATAAGGAACCGAAGAAAGAATAATATGATACTGTGTTTTCATAGGGCCTGCTTAGCAGGCCCTGTCAGGTTCATTACCGGTTAGTCCCTGATTAAGCGGCTTATGTCGTGTCTTAGCGGGCACTTGATTCAAAACCCATCGGGAGGAACGATGCCGTATATATTGTCTCTGCTGAAAATCCTGCCCTTTGCGGCCTTAACCGGATTGCTGGCATACATGCCGGTATATTTTGTTATTCGCAGGCGCATACCTAATATGTATTGGCTTAGGCATATGATTAACCTTGCATTCGTTACTTATCTTGTCTCCATGTTCTGGATAGTATTTTTGTGGCAGCCCGCGCTGACGAACACCCACTATTTTAACCTCATGCCCTTTAGGGAGACGTTATATTACACTTATACATATGGAAATCGTCTGGCGGAATCGCAATTTATGCTGAATATGATAATGTTTCTGCCGTTTGGACTTATGCTTCCATTGGTCTTTCCAAAGCGTATCAATAGGTTTTATCTTGTGGCGCTTATCTCCCTTGCCGCAACAGCTTTGATTGAAGGCATTCAATACGCTATAGGCAGGGTTGGCGATGTGGATGATATGATTGCAAACCTTATGGGAGGAGCAGCGGGCTTTTGCTTATATTCATTATTACGTCATGCGTTGAGGAGACGCAAATGGTTCAGAAAGGCCTGCCTCGTAAGGCGGACGTACGGAAGATTCGGAACGGCTGTCCTTACAGTCGTAATGATACTTATTCTGTGCTTCCCAATGATAATGGACATTTCCTTCGATCTAAGCGAATTCGGCCTTGTTGCAAGCATGCGCTTGCCGGATGGCACGGAAATAATGGCCAGACTTAACGACGAACCGGTAAAAACGATGACCTACAAGCAGAAGGCCTGCGATCGTGAGGCCATGGTACGAAGTATTATGGATGCGCTTGAGATAAAGGGAGTTCCTGTTTACAACAAGGAGGACGGGACCTATGAGGTTTCTGACAACAGCGGCGCCCTTATTTTAACGCAACAGTGTGCCTGGACGTATAAAAGAAGCTCCGTTTATGATTACAGCAGCCAGATCAATTCAGAAGGTAAAATGCCATCCGACGAGCAATATATTGAAACTGCGGAGCTGGTTGTAAACCCGCTGCTGGATGAGCTGGAGAGCATAGACCGCGTGAGAATGGAAACAAACAGATATGATAAAGATGGAAACAATATGATAATGGGCAAAAGTGTGGTTTTCACTTTAAATAACTTAGAAGAGAAGACTGTGACGTTTGGAGAGATAATCGTACGAATGGATATTGCGATGAACATTGTTGAAATAGATTCAAAGGCGCGCCGCTATGAGGAATACCGCGAGATCGAAATAATGCCGACGTTGGACGCCGTACGGCACGCCAGGAATTACGGATACAGAATTGAATTCAGAGACGCTGCGATAACAAATATTGAGCTTTCCTATTTGCATAACGCTGCTAAAGCGCAATTATTGCCGGCATATAAGGTCACTATCGAGGCCTACAGTGAGGCGACGGGAAAGAAGAACATATGGGAATCATATATTGCCGCCATGCGATAGGTCAAAACAGCATACCCCATATATGGCTGATCAATGATATTGGAATTGCGAACAGCGCCCAGGTCAATGAATAGCGAAGACACACCTGACCATACAGGTTATATCTATGGTTAGAATAATCCCATATATTCCATCTGAACCGCATATTGACAATATATCCTACTAGAAACTCAACTGAACTAATTATAATTAAGCATGCAACGAGTTTTAAAATCATGTGCATGCCGCTGAACTTTGAAAACAGACCATGCAGAAGCAAGAATGATACGCCGCCGGCTATAGCCATACTCCAATGGCTGTAACCGCGGTATAATATTTCTATAATTATATAAACGCCGCCGCCAAATATGAGCGAGGCACACATTTCAAGTAAAGTCATGGAATTAAATTGCCCTTAATACCTTACATATATGTGATTTATTCTGTCTAAATTTAGATAATGATGTTATAATAGAAAAAAACGGTAGAGGGGGATAACCATGCCAACGGCTATATGGGCACATAGGGGTGCAAGCGCATATGCGCCTGAAAACACATTGGAAGCAATAGAGCTTGCCTTAAGAATGGGAGCGGATGGAATAGAACTGGATGTACACCGGACAAGGGATGGGAAATTGGTCGTAATTCATGATGAAACGGTGGACAGGACGTCCAACGGTTCGGGCTATGTAAAGGATATGACATGTGCGGAGCTGAAGAAACTCGATTTTTCAAACGGGTTTGAAAAGTACAGAGGGGCCAGAATTCCCACGCTGAAAGAGGTTTACGGAATGCTAAGGTCAACCCAGGCTTTGATAAACGTTGAGATCAAGTGCGACAGGGTTATATATCAAGGAATATGCGACGATCTAACAAAACTGGCGCATGAAATGGGAGTGAGCGACAGGATTATATATTCATCGTTCAACCACTATATGCTCATGGAATGCCGCAAGGCCGCTCCTTCGGCGAGAATTGGGCTTTTATACGGGGAGGCGCTTTACAATGCATGGGAGTATGCGCATATGCTTGGCGCTGACGCGCTTCATCCTCCCTATACCGTTGCGCTACAGGCACCGGGATTTATTAGAAATTGCAGGAATGCCCGTATAGCTATCAATACCTGGACGGTAGACGACGAGGACGCTATCAGGCTTTTGGCGGCGTCAAACGTGAACGCAATAATAACAAACAAGCCTGACATAGCAAAAAAGGCCATTAATTAAAATGCGTCTGAGGCCATTGAGGGGACCAAAAAGCGTCCCCTCCTGTTAGATAACCCCAATAAAGCTTGTTTTAAAAAGAATAAAGCGGCGGATATCCGCCGCCCTAAATCCTGTCAAAACTCAATACTAAAATTCAACCGCCTTTGCAATAAAAGCTTCAAGCTCAGATATGGGCAGCCTTATCTGCTCCATAGTATCCCTTTCACGTACGGTAACCGTATTATCTTCAGCAGTATCAAAATCAATGGTTATACACAGCGGGGTTCCTATCTCGTCCTGCCTGCGATATCGCTTTCCGATGGCTCCCGTATCGTCATAATCTACCATAAAACGCTTTGAAAGCGATTCAAACACCTCTTTCGCCTTATCCGAAAGCTTTTTCTGAAGCGGAAGAACCGCAGCCTTATATGGGGCAAGCGCGGGGTGAAGGTGCATTACGTTTCGTATATCCCCGTTTTCTAAAACCTCCTCGTCATATGCGTCAACAATGAAAGCCAGCGTTACGCGGTCGGTACCCAAAGAGGGTTCTATGCAGTATGGAACATATTTTTTATTGGTAAACGGATCCTGATATTCAAATTTTTCTCCAGAGTGATTGGCATGCGAAATCAGATCGAAGTCGGTCCTGTCGGCTATACCCCAAAGCTCGCCCCAACCAAACGGGAAGAGGAACTCAATATCGGTGGTTCCATTGGAATAATGCGACAGTTCCTCCTTTTCGTGTTCACGGAGGCGAATGCATGACTCGGTTATTCCAAGTGAGAGAAGAAACTTCTTACAGAAACCCTTCCAGTACTCATACCATTCAAGATCCGTGCCAGGTTCGCAGAAGAACTCCAGCTCCATCTGTTCAAACTCACGGGTTCTGAACGTAAAGTTGCCAGGCGTTATCTCATTTCTAAAACACTTTCCTATCTGCGCAATCCCAAACGGAATTTTTTTTCGCATAGAACGCTGCACATTTTTGAAATTTACAAATATGCCCTGAGCGGTTTCGGGCCTAAGGTATATCTCGTTTGCCGAATCCTCCGTTACGCCCTGAAAGGTTTTAAACATCATGTTAAACTTGCGTATTCCGGTAAAATCAGCCTTTCCGCACTCGGGGCATGAGATCTCTTTCTCCTTTATATATTCCTGCATGGACTCATTGCTCCATCCGTCGGGATGAACGCCTTCAATCCCATTTTTAAATGCATAATCTTCGATAAGCTTGTCGGCTCTGAAACGTGCTTTACATGCCTTGCAGTCCATCAGAGGATCATTGAAATTTCCTACGTGGCCAGAAGCGACCCAAGTTTCCGGATTCATCAAAATTGAGGAATCCATGCCTACGTTGGAGGGTGATTCCTGAACAAATTTTTTCCACCAGGCTTTTTTTACATTATTTTTCAGCTCTACTCCAAGGGGACCGTAATCCCATGTATTGGCTAAACCTCCGTATATTTCGGACCCTGGAAATATAAAACCGCGGTTCTTGCATAAAGCCACTATTTTATCCATTGAAAACTTTCTTTCCATAATTAATCTCCTTTTTGAGCATCATGTCTATGATATGCATGGACGACGGCTTTGTCAAGAAACGCGCTTCTAGGTCTACAGGCTGAGCGCCAGAGTACTATATTAAAAAGATTATCATTTGCCCAACTTAACATGCCTTGCATAATGGAAGATATATTGCTGTATTATTCCAGAGTATTTGCCAAGACGGGCTATCATCTCCCTAAGCTGAGCCTTTGATGGCGGGAGGGAGTTGAAATACAGCTCCTTCATAGCTCTGTCCATCCATACGTCTATAGGAAACGCGTCGGTATGCCCAAGGGAGAAAAGAAGCACACAGTCCGCAACTTTTGGTCCCACACCGGGGAACTTGTACAGCTCCTTTCGGGCTTCGTCCAGTGACATGTTCCTAAGCCCGCCGAGGTCATAGCCGTCCGCGACCATTAAGGCGGATTTCTTTATAAACGGAGCTCTATATCCAGCGCCGATTGAGTGCAGCTGTTCCACACTCAGCTTGGCAATGGAGCATGGCTCTGGGAACGCAAAATACAATTCTCCGTTAATGCTGAACTGCTGTCCAGCGAGCCTGCAAAGCCGGTCTATAATGCCGCTTATGCGGCCGATGTTATTATTGCTTGATATGATGAAAGAGATCAACGCTTCAAACGGCTCCTGGTTGAACACATGAATGCCGGAGGCGTATGGAAGGCAAACGCTCAATATTTCATCATTTAAAATCTCTTTTTCAATCGCCGAGTAATCCCTCTCTAGGTCAAAGTACTTTGTCCACCAATCGGCGTCGCCTTCGAAGCACGGCTCGATAGAGAGCGTTTTACAATTCAGGGAGACAAACGCCGCACGGTGTCCGGCAATTCCAAACCAGCCGCCGTCCCTTTGCTTCCATCTGAACGACTGTCCGCAACTGCATGATGATGAAAGGTTGAAGCAGCCAAAGCCCGTAACAAGGGCCTTATTGTCGATATAATCAACGCGCATTATATTTCCTCCAAATTTACCATTTATTATAACATAAAATTGGGTTTTTTACTTTCGTTTTGGCCATAATACGGTTATACGGCATTTTTCTGACATGTTTTTTGCAAGAAAAACCGGGCAGACTATAAATACAAGATTTGTGGATGTGAGGTATATAATGGAGCTCTATGCATTAATTTCAATATGCACGGTTGTTCTGACCCTTACAAAGGTGGCGGACGGGTTTTTGCAGCGCCGAAACATAAGAATTGCTACTATAATATATTTTTTTATCTGCATTGCGGCCCTTAATATATTTGAAATATCTATCTTAAATGAAATTCTTATCAGTCCTGCAGCTTTTGCTATACCGCTTGCATTTGTGCGGCTGCCTAAAACTCATAGGTACAAAAGGATTTTTATATTGCTCTGTGTGACACTTATATATGCGGGTATAACCAGGATAGCCCCGCCGCTTGAATTGCTTATCGCCGTTGCTATTGGGATTGCGTTAGCGCTGTCGGACCAAAGCGAGGCCGGCTCCATGCTATGTGCATGCACAATGCCGCTATTAGGAAGGACAGCGAATTTCGCATTGATGATTATAACAGAGGGATATGGGATTTTAAGCCTGGCTGGCGCCGATTTATTAAATGCTCAGATGACTTGCATGCTCGCCGTAACCGCGACATTATTGTTAAAGGATACTTTAAAGCATAAACGCCGCTTAGGACGCCTTGCACACAGATAAGCTAAAAGATTGTTAATCTTGGATTTGTATTGTATAAAAGCACATTTATCATATATAAACGTCATGAAGGTAAAACAATCTTCCCCGAAAAAACGAGTGTTTGGCAAAAAAAGTCCTGCAATGTACCAAATGGTTGCGTTGCAGGACGTATGCTATTAGATCGCCCGTTATAAGCGTCAAGCTATACAACTAAAAGGGTATCGCTTTTATTGAGTATTTGAGGGCTGTATAGAAACAGCACGTCGCTGTCAGGGGTGAAATCAACATATTCATCCAATAGGGGGCTGGCAAAATATCGGAGATCTATCAGAGTAATTTTGCTGTAGGCGCTGGTAAGCAGGGGGGCCAGGCTGCTGCCAAATGAATCGCGAAATACTATAAGCTCACGATTTCTTGCTGCGTCTGGGTTTGATATGGTTATCAGCGGCACGGCGCCCTCAAGAAACAGGTCGTAAGCGTCTATACCATTGATGGCATTTGTGTTATACATATTTGCCGATACGAATTCAAGCGTCTTTTCATCAAGCCTCAATACCTGTGCGCTGTCAATCGCGGCGCTTGTCATATACGTTATCGAGTCGGGTCTTAGATTTAGGGCGCTTTGACCATAGAACGCGCCATAAAAAGGCGACAGCGAGTTAGCCGTTAATTGACTCCAGTCAACTGAAAACCCCATTTCATTACCCAGCGCCTTTACAACCGGTTCTAAACGGGACTGATCCCAATGGAGGTCAGTTCTATAGTAATCCTCTATAGAAAGGCTGTCAAAAAGGTCTATATGGGTTATGCCGTCAAGTCCTGCCACCGTATCCCGTATGAATTCATAATCAAATGCTGGATACCCGTTTTGCTCGGCTAAGTAGTAATTCTTATCCGGAACTAGAGCGAAATAAACGTTCGTTCCGCTAAGATAATCGTCTTTGAGCTTTTTAAATTTACGTACCGCGGATAGAAACGATTCCCCCCGCATAGTTTCAAATCTGGATACCATCCCGTCTACAATATAAATATTATGGTTATCCTTCTGGTTAAACAGGTTAAACAACACAAAGGATTTCAGCGATCTTAGTTCATCGCGCGCTACGAATTGATCAAGTACATAATCTTCAAACCCGTCCATAAATTCCGTATTCAGAAGGCTGTCCATTGTAAGATTAGGGAACTGCGCCAGCTTCCTGCGTTCGCTGGACGAAATATCCTTTGGAGGCGTTATTATGTTTAAAAACATAAAAGCAAACAGTATCCCTAGAAAGACGACAGCAATTATAACATCCAAAGCTTTAAAGCGCCGCTTCGACCCGTTTTGTGATTTTTCCATGTTGTTGCCTCCCTAAAACCTAAAATATATGAATGGGTTAAACGACCCGTCAACAAGATACGCCGTACATACAAGCAGCAGCGCCGCCAACGCTATAGGCGTGATTACTGAGATAACGCTCGACCCCGCTCTGCTTTTAGATATTTTATTAATAAGCATTTTGGGTAGAGGCGTACAGCCGATAACTCCCACAATCAGAAGTACTGCATAGCTCCGCAGATAGTATAGCGCATCATTACCTATCGAGGGATAGGCGCTAAGCCCAAACATACCGCCTATATTGCGGACGGCCTCTGACAATGTAGACGAATTAAACAATACAAAGCTTGCCAGTATCATCAGTATGGTATATAGGCGCGAAACAGCGGCAGGGACTTTTGAAAGCAATTTGCCAAGAAACAGCTTTTCAGCAATGAGGAGGACCGCAAAGAACAGGCCCCAAATCACAAATGGCCATCCGGCGCCGTGCCAAAGGCCGGTGAGCATCCACACGATTAAGATATTGAATATCCACCGTGTCTTAGACATACGGTTGCCGCCCAGTGGTATATATACGTAATCCCTAAACCAGGCGCCCAGGGATATGTGCCATCTGCGCCAGAATTCCGTCACAGTTTTAGAGATATATGGATAGTTGAAATTTTCAAGGAATGTAAACCCAAATATACGCCCAAGCCCTATCGCCATATCGCTGTATCCGGAAAAATCAAAGTAAATATGAAGCGCGAAAGCAATAGCATACATCCAGAAGAACAATAAGCTTTTATCGTTTGAGGCTTTAAATATTTCACATAGCTCGCCCATTGTATTTGCGAGAAGCACTTTTTTGCTAAGCCCTATTATAAAGCGCGCTGAGCCTTTGGAAAAACCGGATAGTGAATGCGTGCGCGACTCCAATTCCTGCGCAACCGTAGAATATCTAACTATGGGTCCCGCTATCAACTGTGGGAACAGGGCGACATATGTGGCAAGCTTGATAAAGCTCTTTTGAACTTTTGTTTGTCCGCGATAAAGATCAATGATATAGCTTAGCAGCTGGAAGGTATAAAAACTGATGCCTATTGGCAGCGCAAGTTTTAATAATGGAATTTTTGCGTTTAAAACTCCGTTTAGAGTGTCAATGATAAAATCAGCATATTTAAAGACAACGAGCAGTCCCACGCTTATAACTATAGCGGAAATAAGCGCAGCCTTTGACCATTTGGTTCCGCGGTAGCGGTCGATCAGCAGTCCATGAACGTATCCGGAGAGTACGGAGGCAACAAGCAGTATGGTATAGGATGGTTCGCCCCAAAAATAGAACAGCAGGCTTGCCAGCAATAGGACTACATTTTTCCCCTTTCGCGGCGTGAGGAAATAAACCACTAAGAGGATGGGTAGAAAGTAATAAAGAAAGCTGATGCTGGAAAAAAGCATAGGCACCTCTGGAAGAGTTCATTCTAGTCCGCTTATAAGATTTGTGCCGGACGGGCACCCGTCCGGCACGCTGTGAATCAGAATTTATTCGACGGGGATGGCTACCATTTCGCCGATGTTTTCTCCGGCTATTGCCTTAAATTCGTTGTACAGGGCGTCGGCATAGTCTTCAAAAGAAGCAACAAGCATTACATAGGTTCCTGAATCAACTACAAAAACCTTTTCGGGCATTACGCATACCCAGCGCCGCACGTCAAAGTTATCCTTCATGGCTAGCTTAATTGTTTCGGCTGATTCGACATCCTTGCATTTTACCAGCACAGCTATGTGTGCTACGGAAGACATCATTGCGGAGGAGACGACGCTGTCCTCAACAAGGGATTCCAGCTGCTCAGCGCTTATTCCGGCCATGCCAAGCGAATTTTCAGCGTCAAGGGGAACCTCCATTGTTGCAACCTCGCTATCGCCTGCTTTTTCAAGTATTGATGCAAGTACATCAGCGGCTGAACCCGTGATTGAGTCCACGGGCGCCGGAGTAGCCGTAGGGGTGGCCTCGGGCGTGGGGCTGGGCGAATTGGTGTTATTGGGTTTTGCGCTGCCGCTTGGGTCGCCGCTTTCGCTAGTACAGGCGGTGGCTGCAACCAAAAATACGCAGCACAGGAGTATTGAAATAATCTTTTTCATCAATAGGATTATCCTTTCTAGTTCTATTTGGAATTTCCACAAGTAGAACGATGGTGGAGTCATAAAGGTTCCATGCCAAATTAAGATATATTAATCCATCTAAAGGATACGGGGATATAGCGCCTTGAATCGCATAATAGTACAAATACATTGTGATAGTACAGGTATGTTTGAGCGCTATACGCAAGTATTTTAAAAGCGATTAATAAAACTTTTTAGCCAGGTATTGACATCACTTAAACAACGAAATATAATTAATTAAACTAACTAACTTAAATGCGGAAAGAGAGGTTGGTAAGCGTCCTATGTTGGATTCATATGCCAGTGAGCTTAACGACATAATCATTAGTATATACGATTCTGTCCAGCGGGTTGAGGAGCAGATGCTGAACAGAAGCGTTCCCAACCTGTCTATAAGCGAACTTCACATAATCGAAACCGTTTGGAAGCTGCGCGACAGGGGGTGTTCGATAAGCGACATTGCATTAGAACACCAGGTTACGCTCCCCTCGATGACCGTTGCTGTAAAAAAGCTGGAGAAAAAGGGGTTTATTGAAAAGTTACGCTCTGAAACGGACGGCCGTGTTATATACGTAAAGCTGACGCGCATGGGGCAAAAGGTAAATGCGATGCATCGTTACTTCCATGAACATATGATACGGTCATTTCTCCGCGATATAGACGATAACCAGCGCCCCGTTCTTATGTCCGCCCTGCAGAACATGAACGACTTTTTGCATAAACAGCTTATGCAATCCGATTCTAATAAAATTTGCCCACCGGAAGTGAAAAACGGCGAGACAAGGAGAAAGTTATAATGCGTATCATTGGAACCGGAAGTGCGGTACCGGACTTTATAGTAAAAAACGAGGCGTTCGAGACGTTTCTCGACACCAGCGACGAGTGGATTACAACACGAACCGGAATCCACGAACGCCGTATACATGAGGGCAACCTTGAACAGTTAGCGGCGATAGCCGCGAAAAGAGCCCTTGAGGACGCTGGACTTTTGCCTTGCGATATAGACTTCATAATATGCTCAAATGTGTACAGCAGGTTTATGACCCCAGCGCTAAGCTGCGTGGTGCAGGGTCTTATAGGGGCGGGCTGTCCCTGTCTGGATATAAACGGGGCGTGCGCGGGATTTATTTATGCCCTTGAGATGGCCAATGCTTATCTTAAACATGGAAGCTATAAAAATATTCTTGTGCTCAGTGCCGAGGAACCAAGCCGCATGGCCGATTGGACCGACCGTTCCACATGCGTGCTATTTGGTGACGCGGCGGCGGCGGCGGTTGTAACCTCTGGAGGATTTGAATGCCTGTTTAGCATGCGTACGGAATCCAACGTTGACTTTTTACATGCGTACAATAGCCCTGGCAACTGCCCGTTTGAGAGGACTGGCAGAAAACATGAGGCGGTATATATGAATGGCCGCGAGGTATACAAGTTTGCGGTAAACGCGGCGACCAATGATATAACCGCGCTTTGTTCGAACGCCGGAGTGGAGCTGTGCAAGGTGGATTGGTTTATACTCCATCAGGCTAACCTGCGAATATTGGACGCGGTGCGAGCCCGGCTTACTCAACCCAAGGAAAAATTCCCGCATAACATGGAGCGGTTTGGAAACACCTCGTCGGCAGGCGTCCCGCTGATGCTCGACCAGCTCAATAGAGAGGGTGCGCTCAACCGTGGCGACGTAATTGCCATGAGTGCGTTTGGCGCTGGACTTACGACAGGGGCGTGCCTTATGCGTTGGTAACGCAATAATTCCTATAGATCAAATTTTATTGGAGGATATAAAAATGGTTTTTGAAAGAGTAGCAAAGATTCTAGCTTCTTACAAGGATGTTGACGCGTCTACAATCGATATTGACGCGAGCTTTGGCGATCTGGGCCTTGATTCGCTCGACACCGTTGAAATAGTGATGAGCCTTGAGGATGAGTTCGGGATAGAAATTGAGATGAACGAATCGCTTAAAACCGTACGTGACCTTGTAAATTTGATAGAGGGAAAATAAGATGATCAAAACACCTGTCTGTGACATGCTTGGCATTAAATATCCGGTCTTTCAGGGCGGCATGGCATGGGTTTCGGACTTCTCACTCGCTTCCGCCGTATCAAATGCGGGCGGATTGGGCGTAATAGCGGCGATGAACATGGACGGATCATATCTGAAGGATGAGATTGACAGATGCCGTGAGCTTCTGGAGGACGCCACAATCCCCTTTGGCGTTAACGTTATGCTTATGAGCCCGTTTGCTGACGAAGTGGCCGGTACAGTTATTGAAAAACAGGTTCCGGTTGTGATAACGGGAGCAGGCATGCCGTCAAAATATATAAAGGATTGGGTGGCGGCGGGAATAAAGGTAATTCCCGTAGTTCCCTCCACGGCAATAGCGCGGATGGTAGTCCGCATGGGCGCCATGGCTGTAATAGCCGAAGGGGGAGAAAGCGGGGGGCATGTCGGTGATTTAACGACAATGACGCTCGTTCCTCAAGTGGCGGACGCGGTGGACGTACCGGTAATCGCCGCCGGAGGCATAGCCGACGGCCGGGGAGTCGCCGCGGCGCTAATGCTTGGCGCCCAGGGGGTTCAGTGCGGGACAAGGTTTCTTACGGCATATGAATGTACCGTTCATAAAAACTACAAGAAAAAAATAATAGACGCAAAGGACATAGATACCGTAGTTACCGGAAGAAGGCTTGGTCATCCCGTAAGAGCACTTAGAAACCAGTTCTGCAATAGATTCAAAGAGCTGGAGCATGATACGTCCATCACTATCGAGGAAATAGAGAGGTTTGGAGCCGGTTCTCTGCGCCGTGCCGCCAAGGATGGGGACGTAGTGGAAGGAAGCGTGATGGCGGGACAATGCGCGTCAATGGTCAAGGATGAAAAAAGCGCAAAGGAAATAATCAAGTCCATGTTTCAGCAGGCTGAAATGGTACTGAAACAATCGGCTGAACTCTTAGTGGAGCAATAAAGATGAATAAGACCGTATTCCTGTTTACAGGCCAGGGGGCCCAGTATCCCGGGATGGGAAAAAGCCTATATGACAGCGTTCCGGCAGCTAGAAAGATATTTGCTGAGGCAGAGTGCATGAGGCCTGGAATAATTGAGCTGTGTTTTGAAGGAAGCGCTGAAGAACTATCATTGACGCAAAACACGCAGCCGTGCCTGTTTGTGGTCGATTGCGCCTGCGCGGCCGCGCTTGAAAACGCGGGTGTGAAGGCGGAAGCGGCGGCCGGCTTTTCCCTAGGGGAGCTGGCGGCCGTTGCGTTTGGCGGAATTTTGTCGTTCCAGAACGCATTCAAATTGGTTTGTGAAAGGGCAAGGCTAATGATGGCTGCGGCCCAAGAACATCCAGGGGCGATGACCGCGGTTTTAAAGCTGGATGCTGAAACGGTTGAGAGAATAGCCCAAAGCTATAATAATGTATTTCCGGTAAATTACAACTGTCCCGGGCAGACGGTCGTTTCCGGAAGCCATGATGAGATGGCCGCCTTTGAAGAGGAGGTAGCGGAGCACAGGGGGCGTTGTATGCGCTTAAGGGTCAGCGGCGGTTTTCATTCGCCGTTTATGAGCGAGGCGGCGAAAGGCCTTCGCCGGTATCTTAACAGCCTTGATTTTAATAAGCCCAGAATACCCGTCTACTCAAATGTTACGGCAAACGAGTATGGCGACGCGTCCGAGCTGCTTTCAGCACAAATAATGAGGCCGGTACTCTGGCAAAGAACGATAGAAAATCTGCTTAAAGACGGGTTTACCGACTTTATCGAAGTTGGGGCGGGTAAAACCCTGAGCGGATTTATGAAAAAAATCGGGGCAGCGCGTATGATTTCAAACGTTGAGGATGAGCCGTCCCTCGAAAACACATTGTCGCTGTTGAGGGAGGTCAGGGATGCTTAAAGGTAAGGTTGCGCTGATAACGGGCGCTTCACGCGGCATCGGGAGAGCTATAGCCGTTGAACTTGCGTCGCTGGGCGCCGATATAGCGATAGTATACGCTGGAAACCATCGGTCAGCCCTTGAAACAAAAGAACTGGCCGAGGTTCATGGCATAAGGGCTATGTGCTTTAAGTGCGATGTTTCAGATTATAACGAAGTTGAATCAATGGTTAAATCTGTAAAAGAAACGCTTGGTCCGATATATGCCTTAATAAATAATGCGGGAATAACTAGGGATAAATTGGCTCTGCAGATGCACGAGGCGGATTTTGACAGCGTTATAAGCGTAAACCTAAAGGGCGCGTTTAATCTTATTAGGCACTGTTACAGCGGATTTGTCAGGCAGCGCGGCGGCAGGATTGTAAATATTTCGTCGGTCGTTGGAATTATGGGCAATGCGGGGCAGTCGAACTATGCCGCGTCAAAAGCAGGGCTAATAGGACTGACGAAAAGCGTTGCAAAGGAGCTGGCGTCGCGCGGCGTAACCTGTAACGCGGTGGCTCCTGGAATGGTTGAGACGGATATGACTGCATCAATGACGGATACAGCCAAGTCGGAGCTTGTTAATTCAATACCGGCCCGACGTGCAGGAAGGCCTGAAGAGGTCGCCGCCGTGGTTGGATTTTTATTGTCGGACGCCGCGTCATATATCACGGGCGCCGTTATACCCGTTGACGGCGGCCTATGTATGTAATTTTAAGGGGGTAAGTCAAATGAGAAGGGTTGTAATAACCGGAATGGGCGTTATATCTCCTGTTGGATGCGATGTGGAGACCTGTTGGAAAAACCTGCGCTCTGCCCGTTCAGGTATTGGCATGCTTAATTCCTTTGATACAAGGGATTATAAGGTCAAGGTTGCCGCAGAGGTAAAAGGGTTCGATCCGTCTGATTATGGTATGGATATTCCAACCGCCAGACGCATGGATTTATATTCACAATATGCCATGGCCGCGGCCAAACAGGCGGTTGACGACAGCAAAATCGTGGGAAATATAGATCAGGAGCGCTTTGGGGTATATGTTGGAAGCGGCATCGGGGGCATGCGGACATTTGTAAGCGAGACGGAAAAGCTTATAAGCCGCGGTCCAGGCCGCATATCCCCCTTTTTCATTCCAATGATGATAGGCAATATGGCGGCTGGGAACATTGCCATGGAATACGGCGCGCAGGGGCCGTGCCTGCCAGTGGTGACGGCGTGCGCATCGTCCACCCACGCCATTGGCGAGGCGTTTCGCGCGATACGCCATGGATATGCCGACGCTGTAATCGCGGGCGGCGCCGAGGCGGCGATTACGCCGCTGTCAGTAGCCGGATTTACAAGCTGCCAGGCACTAAGCCTCTCGAATAGCCCTGACGAGGCGTCGCTTCCGTTTGACGCGCGCAGAAGCGGCTTTGTAATCGGCGAAGGCGCAGGCATAGTGGTGCTAGAGGAATACGAACACGCCAGGCAGCGGGGGGCCAGGGCATATGCGGAGATTTGCGGATATGGCAACACATGCGACGCATATCACGTTACCGCCCCTAGGCCCGATGGCGTATCAGCTGCGCGTTCAATATCAATGGCTATAAGTGAGGCCAAAATTACCGGCGACGATACCGTGTATATAAATGCGCACGGAACAGGCACCCCCTTGAACGACTCATCGGAAACCGCCGCCATCAAGCTTGCCATGGGCGAGCGCAATGCACGGCAGGCTATGATCAGTTCGACAAAAAGCATGATGGGCCATATGCTGGGCGCTGCCGGCGCTGTTGAGGCGATTGTATCTACGCTTGCGTTAAGGGACGGAATCGCGCCTCCAACTATTAATTATAGGGAATGCGATCCTTTATGCGATCTGGATTATGTCCCAAATACTCCGAGGAAAGCGAACATAACGGCGGCGCTCTCCATATCGCTTGGCTTTGGCGGTCACAACGGCTGCCTGGCGCTGCGCACTATGGGAGGCACAGATGAACATTAAAACGATCAGGGAGCTTGCGAAAATACTGAAGGATACCAATCTGACCGCATTGGAACTCGTTGAAGGGGAAACGCGCATACGTCTTGAGCGTTCCCCAAATACACAGCCGCCTATTCAGGCGGATACCGCTATTAACGGGTCGATTCAAGCCGTGCGTCAGGAGCCATATACCATTCCCGGGGGAGACGGCGACCCGGGAATGGACTTTAACGACGTCGACGCGGTAGCATCCCCTATGGTGGGGGTGTTCTATGCTGCTCCAGCCCCGGGCAAAGATCCGTATGTGAGGACTGGAAGCAGGGTTAAAAAGGGCGATATCCTATGCATTATTGAGGCAATGAAGCTGATGAACGAGATAACAGCGGAGCGCGACGGTGAAATCGTGGATATATGCGCCAATGACGGAGATGTGGTCGAGTTTGGGCAGACATTGTTTAAGATTTATTGATACAATTTAACAATACGGCAGTTGGAGGGTAGCATGAATAGGGAAGAAATAAAAGGATTGTTGCCGCATCGCGAACCCATGCTTTTGGTAGACGAATTATCATTGACCGACGACGGTATAGCTCATGGGGTATACCATGCGCGGGGTGATGAATGGTTTTTTCAGGGACATTTTCCTGGGAATCCGGTGATGCCTGGCGTAATTCAATGTGAAATCATGGCTCAGGCGTGCGCGCTGCTTTTAGGCGATAAGCTGTTAGGCAATACGGCTTATTATACGGGCATGGATAAAATTAAATTCAAGAACAAGATAGTACCCGGCGATACGATAGAGGTAAGCGCAAGACTCAACCGTCGCAAGGAACCGTTTTACTTTGCGCATGCGGAAGCTAAGGTGGATGGACGGCTTTGCTGCGAAGGCGAACTGTCCTTTGCACTTGTGGAGGGAAGATAAAGCGTGTTTTCAAAGGTATTAATCGCAAACAGGGGAGAAATAGCCGTTAGGGTAATTCGGGCCTGCAAGGAGATGGGCATCGCTACGGTCGCGGTGTTTTCGGAGGCGGATCGCGACGCCCTGCATGTTAGCCTTGCCGACGACTGTCTATGTATAGGACCTTCTCCGGCGAAGGACAGCTATCTCAATATGACCGCGGTATTGTCCGCTGCTATATTGAGCGGCGCGGAGGCTATTCATCCTGGCTATGGGCTATTATCGGAAAATCCCAGTTTTGCAAGGATGTGCGCTGATTGCGGAATAGCCTTTATAGGACCGCCGTATGGAGTTATAGAGCGCATGGGGGATAAGGATGAGGCGAGAAGGACCATGAAGGCCGCAGGCGTGCCTGTAATTCCTGGAAGCGGTATCGTGAGCACCATGGATGAAGCGGCAAAAGAAGCCGAAAGAATAGGTTATCCACTGTTGGTGAAAGCCCGCTCCGGCGGAGGCGGCAGGGGAATAAGGAGGGTTAACGGCTTCGATGAACTTGAGCATGCGTTTGCCGCGGCGGCGGCCGAAGCAAAAAGCGCGTTTGGCGACGGCGCCCTATACCTTGAAAAATACCTGTTTCCGGTGAAGCATATCGAAATGCAGCTGATTTGCGATAACTATGAAAACGTGGTTTGTCTGGGTGAGCGTGAATGCTCAATGCAGCGAAAAAATCAGAAGCTTGTTGAAGAAAGTCCTTCTCCAGCAGTATCCGCCGAGTTAAGAGCGGATATGGCGGAGGCAGCGGTACGCGCGGCAAGAGCGGTAGGCTACAGAAACCTTGGAACGGTGGAATTTCTGCTTGACGGCAATGGTAAGTTTTATTTCATGGAGATGAACACCAGGCTTCAGGTAGAACATCCCGTTACAGAGATGGTAACAGGGATAGATCTGGTTAAATGGCAGATAAGGATTGCAGCCGGAATGCCGCTTGAATTTTCAAATGACGACGTCCGCATTGACGGCCACGCGATTGAATGCCGCGTCAACGCGGAGGATCCCAGCCGTGGTTTTGTTCCAAGCTGCGGAACAATAGCCATGCTTCATGTTCCCGGCGGACCATGGGTACGATTTGATACGGCGCTGTACCAAGGATACAGGATACCTCCATTTTATGACTCTATGATAGGCAAGCTGATAGTGCATGCGCAGACGCGCGAAGAGGCGATACGTAAAATGCATGCGGCGCTTTGTGAGATGGTGGTTGAGGGGGTTGAGCATAACCGGGCGTTCCAGCTTGACCTTATATCACATGCCGAATTTATAAGCGGAACTTATACAACCGATTTGATAGGCCGATTGAACAATGTTGAGCGAGGTTATTAGTTATGATTAACAAAAATATGTTTGTAAAACCCAAAATCGCGCTTGAAGGCCAAAAAAACGCGCCTGATCATTTCGAACCATCCGAGGATAAACTTACGGCATGTCCGTCCTGCAAGTATGCTATCTTTGCATATGAACTAAGGGAGCTTTTATACGTCTGTCCCAGGTGCGGCCATCATTTTATGATAAGCGCCCGTGAAAGAATACGCCTTATTGCTGATCAGGATACGTTTTGGGAGCTTAACTCCGATATTGGGGCAAAGGATAGGCTCGGATTCCCGCAGTATGAAGAAAAACTTAAAAAGGCTCGCGAGAACAGTGGTGAAAGCGAAGCAGTGCTTACGGGAATGTGCGGAGTGGACGGCGTTGAAACAGCCCTGTTTGTTATGGAATCCCAGTTTATGATGGGTTCGATGAGCGCTTCGGTAGGCGAAAAAATAGCGCGCTTGTTTGAGTTCGCTGAGGAAAAAAGCTTGCCGGTAGTGGGATATACGGTATCTGGTGGAGCAAGGGTGCAGGAGGGTATGCTTTCGTTAATGCAGATGGCGAAGACCAGCGCTGCGGTAAGGCGGCATAGCGACGCCGGACTGTTTTATCTAACTATTTTGACCGACCCTACAACAGGGGGGGTAACTGCGTCATTTGCAATGGAAGGTGACATAATACTGGCTGAGCCCGGCGCTTTGATAGGTTTTGCAGGGCCGCGGGTAATAGAGCAGACCATGCGGCAGACGCTTCCCGAAGGGTTTCAGCGCGCCGAATTTCTGTTAAAGAAAGGGTTTGTAGACCAGATAGTAGCCAGAGACGAACAGCGCTATGTAATAGGAAGGCTGCTAAAGCTGCATGACGGAGCAAAGGAGGGTGTCCATGAAAGCATATGAGCGCCTGATAAAAGCCCGCGCCAAGGGCAGACCTACGTCGCTTGAATTTATAACAAATATTTTTGAGGATTTTTATGAGCTTCACGGCGACAGACTGTTTGGAGACGACCCCGCCGTTATCGGCGGGCTGGCGCGCCTTAACGGGACGCCTGTAACCGTGATAGGAATTGAAAAGGGAGTGGATACCAAAGACAAAGTCGTAAGAAACTTTGGATCCGCAAATCCGGAGGGCTACCGCAAAGCGCTTAGACTTATGAAACAGGCGGAGAAGTTTCACAGACCAGTCGTGTGCCTGGTGGATACCTCCGGGGCGTATTGCGGCATAGGCGCCGAAGAGAGAGGGCAGGGAAGCGCGATTGCAATGAACCTTATGGAGATGATGAACTTAAGGACTCCGGTGATTTCCATCCTTATTGGCGAGGGTGGATCAGGCGGGGCGCTTGCGCTTGCGGTGGCCGACGAGGTATGGATGCTTGAAAACGCGGTTTACTCCGTTATATCGCCAGAAGGAGCGGCAAGCATAATCTGGAAGGACGCTTCAAGGGTCGAAGCTGCCGCTGAGGCGCTCAGGATGACGGCGGAAGACCTTCTTTGCATGGAGATAATAGAGCGTATATTCAATGAGCCGGACGCTGAATGCGAGCGGGGCTTTGAGGAAGTATATTTGGCTATAAAATCTGCGTTGACAGATACATTTAATAAAAATATAAATAAGCCAATACGGGAATTGCTGGACGCCCGTTATGAAAAGTACCGTAAAATCGGGAGGATTAACTGATGATTGTCATTGCTACCGACAGCACCGCATGTTTGACAAAACAGGAGGCCAGGCAGCTGGGCGTAATTTACGTACCCATGACCTATACGGTTGCGGGTAATACATATACGGAACATTTTGTTGAAGATAACGGAAACTATGAGTCGCTTATAGCCGGCACCCAGGAGCTTCATACCTCTCAGCCCGCTATAGGTTGCTATGAAAGAACCTTCTCTACGCTTCGCCGTTCAGGGTTCGAGGTGCTTTGCCTAACCATTTCATCAAGGCTCAGCGGAACATACAGCAACGCATCCCTTTGCGCCAGGAACATGGGGGAGGACAGCTCCATTCAGGTGGTTGACACACGAACAACTGCAATAGGAATAGCGTTTTTAGTTCGCGAGGCCAGACGCTTGATTCAAAGCGGCTACAGCCTGAGCGAAACCGCGGATGCAATTACTAAAATGCGCGGCCATGTTAAAACGCTTTTCTCTGTCAGCGATATGACGCCGCTTAGGCGAAGCGGACGTCTAGGGCCTGTTCGCCAATCTGTAGGCACTATACTTAATATCCGGCCGCTTCTCACGTGTAAGGATGGAGCGGTCATAGCCTGCGGAGCCGCACGAGGCAGGAGCGACCAGCTAAAGAGCCTGTTAAAGGCGGTTCCAGAAACCGCGGAGGAGATAGCGGTACAGTATATAAGCGAGGAAGAGGCCGCAAAGCAGCTTGTTGATCAAATTGAGAAGAAGTGCGGGGTTCATGTCACGCTCAGAAAGCTTGGTCCAGTATTGGGAATACATCTTGGTCTTGATATATTAGGAGCCATGTGGTTTGATCCTGCCAGTAAAGATTAACCAAGGGTATACCTTAGCTGTTATAGCCTTTCAGATCAACTTAAAGCCGACGTTATGGGTATAAGTTGATCTTTATTAATCTGAGTAATAGATGCGGGGTCCGCTTTATTACATATATGATGTACCGCCAAGAACGGTGTGTCATCCATAGATATAAACACGGCCGCGGGTGACTCGGTAAATAATGGATTAAATAGATATGTTGCAGTCCGCGTCTGTCCCAAAACAGGGGTTTATTCTTAAACCGGTTTCGGAGTTTACAGACAAAGTATACGAGCGGGATTGCTAAATACCTTTGATAATAACGGCCCTGATTATGAGCAGACCCAAATAACGCAGAGTATTCAAACTTAACGAATTAACAAAATATTAAAGGCGGAACAGCCTGAATCGCTGTACCGCCATTGGAATTAGTGCCCTGTGATACCTTGGTTTAGTTTTATCAGAACAGTTTGCAGTCTAGTTGTTAGAGCCGTGTACGTCGCTTTTGGAAACCGCCGCGGCCTGCTCATCCGTTTCGGTTTTTGAAACCATTGCCCACTCAACCCTATGGTCCTCAAGCTTATCAACCTTGATATGCAGTCCCAGAACATCCACCTCGGGTTTGCTTCCGTCCGGGGGTATCTGGTTAAGGCAGCTGAACACGAGACCGCCTAGCGTTTCATATTCGTCTTCCTCATTGGGCTTCCATTTTAATCCTAGGGCTTCAACAATCTCACCCAGCTCAGCGCTTCCCGCGATCTTCCAAACATTATCTCCAAGCTTAGTGATCGCCTGCTCGTCCTGAGGATCGGATTCGTCATAGATATTGCCTACAATCTCCTCTATTAAATCTTCCATTGTAATCAAACCGCATGTTCCGCCATATTCGTCAACAACAATGGCCATATGAACTTTATTTGCTTGCATATCGCGGAACAGCACATCGGCCTTTACGCTGTCCGGAACAAAGTAGGCGGGCGTTAAAGCTTCGATTATTGGCTTTGATGAGGGTCCGGTCATCTCTAAAAGGTATTCGCGGGCACGAAGTATCCCCACTATATCATCGACATCTTCGCCGCAAACTGGAAAGCGCGACAACCCACTTTCCCTTATCGTATTTATTATTTCATCATGCGTAGAATCCGTCCATAATACCACCATGTCGGTGCGGTGTATCATAACGTCCTCCGCCGTTATATCGTTAAATTCAAATATGTTGTTTATCAGCTCTTTTTCATTTGTCTCTATTACTCCGCTTTCATTGCCCATGTCAACCATCATACGTATTTCCGCTTCGGAAACCGCCTCGTCCGTCTCGTGAGGATTGATTCGAAAAAGCCTGAGGATACCGTTTGTACAGATGGACAGCAGCCAGATTATGGGTTTCATTATCTTCGACAGTATAGTTATTATGCGGCACGAAAGGCGGGCTACCTTTTCTGGCTTTCTCATGGCTATGCGCTTTGGCACGAGCTCTCCGAGAACAAGCATAAGGAACGAAAGTATAAGCGTAATTAAGATTACCGCTATTGTATTGAGCGATGCCTCCGATACGCCTGTAATTCCTACAGTGTTAACCAGCCATCTGACTATAAGGTCTGAAAAATTGTCCGCGGCAAAGGCGGAGCCCAAAAAACCTGCCAGGGTTATGCCTATCTGTATGGTGGAAAGGAACCCTGTGGGCTCTGCTACCATTTTAAGCATTTTCTGAGCAAGCTTATCACCTTCCGCTACCTGCCGGCGGAGTTTGCCCTCGTTCAGCGAAATAACAGCTATCTCCGCCGATGCGAAGAAAGCGTTTAAGAGTATTAAAACAAGCTGTAGGATTAATTGCCCTATTACTGGGTTGTCGTCCACAAATTATCGCCCCCGTTTCAAAGATTGAGATTTTTTAGACGCAAATAAGAACACGGCCGCTATGCTTATAATACGCATAGGCCCTGTTCGTATGTATGCATATAGTGTCAAGACTACTTCGGTAACAGTCGCTGCTGCCGTCTTCCATTTTTAACCCGTCTTACCTCACCAATATAATAATGCGTCATTAATCAGTATATCGCGCAATAATAAAACTGTCAACGATTATATTCCAAAGTGGTATGTAGGATGTAATATTGTCAAATACGTTGGACGGAAAAGGCAGCGAGGAAAGCATTGGGGGGGTATACTGTAAAGGATGCATAGGACGATTACTTGAGGCTCCCCGATGCATGGCAAGCTGTGAATCGAAGTGGCGAGCGAGTAGAAACGGCGTTGATCCTCGCGGTGACCTCGCTCCGCCTTGCCGTTGTAATAGGGGCGGATAAGTTTGTGCCGAATGCTGAGATTTCCTACAGCCGGATTTAAAGTCAAGGGCTGTGGCCCTTGACAATCCCGGGGTAATAACTCGCCTGTACCGACTATATAAGCATTTTACCAACTTGTTCTTTTTCTAATACTTTTTGTTTTTTAAATTGGCAACACCATCTCAAAGAAGATTAGCGTTAAAATATATTGTTGTCTAATCTAGCAGATTAACAACACAGCTGCCCAAGCACAAGCACCGTAGGTAGCTTCATTGCTTACCCTTCCCATCGTATCGGCTGTTGAATATGGGAGCGATAGCGTCCACATCAGTCTGAGCGACGTTGGAAAAAAGTACTATAGTCTTTCTTAATTCCTATAAGAAGTGCGGGCCTGACTATGATATAATCTATTAAGGCAGGCTTCATAATACAAAGCCTGCCTTTGTGTACTATTGTCAGGACTGCTGCCTTTTCAGCTTTGATTCCATTTCCAGAGGAACGATTCTTTGCTTCGCCAAAACTGCTACAACTATCGTTTGCATCGCCAGCATTACGGCATATTGGACAAGCCGCTGCGGCATTAGTCCTATCAGCGTAACTCCGCTGGTAGTAAGATATATCCAAAGCGAATTAAGGCCCAAAGAACAGACGGTAAGCGAACATAGGGCCGCTAGAAACGACCTTAACACCGTAGCTTTTCTCCCGTATAAAAATAATCCGTAAATTATGCCGCTAAGGAAGGCCGACAGTGTATAGCCTGGAAAATATGGTCCTATCGGAAACAGCATTGCGCCAATAAAATCTCCAAGTCCCGCAACGCAGCCTGCATATATAGGACCATACATCAGAGCTACCAACGCAACAGGTATGAAATTGAACGCCAATTTCATAGTAGCGGTTTGGATGGACAGGAACCTGGATAAAACTATCTCTATGGCTAGCATAAGTCCAAGTATGACCATCTTTTTGATCTTAGTGTTTTTCATATTAACCTCCGCATTCTTCCCCGACAAAAAAAGTCCGACGCCAAATCGGCGACGGTAGTCTGCGAAAGCCCATCTAACGTAAACGCATACGTTTAAGAACTATACAGCGGACGCGATATGGCACCGCAAGGGCTTTTCACCCTTTTCGTCAAGGGGCAACTTCCCATCCCCCAGCACTTAACGCACCATACCTACTCTGCACGTCGGGTCGTTTTGTCACGATTAGATTAACATCCTTTACGACACATTTCAACCACTACCATAAGCTTCATCATAATATATTAAACAGTTGTGCATTCAAATTTAATTACCATTATTTACATATATTATAAGCCAATCTCCACCATCGTATATATTCATTAGGCGGCCCCTTACAGAATTATGGCAAAAATAGCAATAAACTTGAGCATGCATAATAGTTATATAAATAGTTCCAATGTGCCAAGCGCTATCATAATTATTCCGCCAATTACACAGAACGTTCTGGGGCGCGGAAGTTTAGAAGCAGAAGCGGTGAAACCAATACGGTTGCCAATGGCGACGGAAAGGACACTAAGCACTCCGACCGCCAGTGAAGCGCTTAACGGCGATAACCCGGTAAGCCCCGCGCCGATTGCCACAGGAATGCAGTTTATGGCAAGACCGCTGCCCAAGACCATGGTGTCTTTCCACGAAAACGTAATATCCCTATATTGTTTACCGTCATATTCCTTTGATAGTATCAGTGAAAACGCTCCTATCAGAATTATAATTATACCTCCTATTATGTTTGGTATCCTTCCAAACCTCGAAAACATTGAGGAAAAGTAACAAAAAAAGCATGTGGCGGCCGCAGAGAACAACCCAATCACCAAATTAGCCTTCATAGCTATCCGCTTTTTTAAAAATCCAAAGGATACCCCGATGAGCAGATTGTCAAGATTAGTTGATATACCCAAAAGCAAAGTCGATAAAAGGTGCATAGCGTATTCCTCCTACCGACATCTTATGCTGCACAACAAAAACTGTGTTCTATGCCGATGGCGGGAATCTATCGGCAGGCCAGTCGGCAGGGGGTTTTAATTCATCCCCTGCCGGAGGCTTAGACACCTAAAAAAAGTAGTCAGGCACGTGCTCAGCTGGTAAATAACATAATTAAACCTGATATTTCATACCTATTTGGATTATTTCTCCTTCATTGTTTACATGGAAAAACCACAGAGACTCCTGCCACCAGCTGAACCACGGATTATCAGCGTCAGATTCACAGAATTTTAGGGAACGGTCAAAATCAAGTTTAAGCGTTGGATATACATAATTGTCAAGAATCCAAAACTCACAATTTTCTGATAATTTAAACTCTATAACATCATCACTGTCGTTTATTATTTCATATCCGGAGGATTCTATGGATTCATCCGAACGTATAGTTACCTCATCATTATGTGCTGAGTTTTCTGTCAGTCCTGTTATATATCCCCATAAATCCGCTGTTTCTTCATTATATATATAGTCCAATGCCAATCCGTAAAGCAATGGATCTACGAATATATTATCCAGTCTTGCCCTTAGTTTATCATCTAAGGGATAAAAACTGCCTAGTTGCGGATCCAACTCCAAGACTGTTAAAAAATACTCGTTTTGAATCCTATCATATATAAGAAATGACTCCTTAAAGTATATAGGCCATACCCAATTACTTTCATCACCGCTATACAAGCCATTATCTCTTAATACAGCCTTTTCTCCCATGGATAAAAACCTATATTGAATATGATAAATATCCGCAATAGGGTCGTTTGTCTCATACATATGTTCCCACGATATGGAATCAATACGCCAATTTACATATTTATATTGAGGGAAATCCTTTTTACAATAACCGATTTGCAAGAATCCTTCTTCCTTTTTCTTCTTACCCATTGTCCATATGTATTGTAACCCTACACACAGCCCTTGACTTTAACTACAACTCTGATGACATGCCCGTCAGAACCTGCAACCTAAAAAAGAGCGGCATGGACGCTTTTTTGATACACTGAGGCTAGTTATTATAACTAGCCTCAGTGTAGCGGAGGTACGGCGCCTGATAAAAACACATCAAGGCATAAAATATATTAAATTATCTGATCAAAATACTCTGGGCTGTTATACATATCCAATATATATCCCGCATCATAATAGATAACATCTAGGCATGCTTCTGACCCGTCACCGTACAAAATCAAGATGACAAAGCTTCTTCCATTATACCATGTGGTCTGATATTCGAGATGGCCAAGCGTAACCGCCAAATCGTATTTTTCAGGTGTATTTTCGAATAGCCGACTATGCCAAGTCGTTTCATCCTCTATCGGATTGCCATACAGCTTGATCAGCTTCGACTTCAATTTATCCTTGGTTTCTAAAAAATTGTCGGTTTCTGTTATAATATATGAGCCGATTCTCAGAGAATCATATTCATCATAATGGTATATTACATAAGCGTCCAAACCCTCATATTTTAGATCGTGGTAAGTGTCCTGATAGATATCAGATGTTCTCATAACAGGTCGCTCTGTCTTTCTCGCCGCTTCTCTACTCATACCCCAATAAGCATTCTGGAAGTCAGGCGATTCTGGTTTAAATGTGGGCGATGGTTCTGGCGTAGGCTTTAAAGTAGGTTTTAAAGTAGGCGGGGGAGGATATGATGGGGATGGGGATGGAGTAAGCAACGGGGATGCTGTCGGCGTCGGTGAAGGGGCAGCTGTGTCGCAATCTGCTGAATCGCGTTCATTCAATATATTTTCTATATATGATTCCAAAGGAACGCAACTCGTTAATAAAAACAACAATACAAAAAGCAAACTAATAATATGCTTCAATTTGAATCTCCTTTAAGGTGGTATCTATTAAAATAATATCATGTACGATGATCTTATTTCAACCGCATTTCGACAATTTATATTGTAAGTACCATATTTGATACAAATATCCATATGTTTTATAAATTAAAAGGCGGCATGGGTGAAGACCATGCCGCGCGTTTGTAATTACTTAGTTTACTGCTGAAGCTTAAGATCCCCTTCTTTTATCCAGCCAATGCGCCTTAAAACTGTACTGAACAGCAGTGTAAGAACGGCAGGCAGAATAAAGCATACCAGCGCTATCCCTATCCACATTGACGCGCCCCCTTCGGGCATGGCGCTGATTATGCCGAAGGGCCCCACAAGTCCGCATGTGCCCATTCCCGCGCCTACCGGAATATTCTTCAACCCAAATACGCTGGTTGCTATAGGCCCTGTTATCATCGAAGCGAGCGTAGGCGGTATCCATATGCGGGGATTCTTGATAATGTTAGGCATCTGAAGCATAGATGTGCCAAGCCCCTGTGCAATCAATCCTCCCCAGCGGTTTTCCTTAAAGCTCATAACGGCAAACCCGATCATTTGAGCACAGCATCCAGCGGTAGCGGCGCCGGCGGCAATTCCTCCCAGGTTCAGCATTATGCATATGGCAGCGCTGCTTATTGGAAGAGTAAGCGCAATACCCATGAGCGCTGAAACGATAATCCCCATGATAATTGGCTGCATGCTTGTGGCCGTCATGATCAATGAACCAAAGGCGGTCATCAAAGCGGACACAGCTGGTCCCGCCAGCATTGCAACCGCTACGCCTGAAACAATGCAGACAGCTGGAGTAACTATTATATCTACTTTAGTTTCACCGCATACCAGCTTGCCCAGCTCGGCAGCAATAATAGTAGCGATAAATGCTCCAACCGGGCCTCCAAGCGCATTGCCGGCAAGTCCTACGGCTGCTGATGAAAAAAGAACGAGCTTTGGCGATTTTAGCGCCCAAGCAATGGATATTCCCAAAGCCGCGCCTGTGGCGTCCTTTGCAAAGTCGGCCAGTTCAATGAAGAAGGGTATACCCAATTCGTTGCCAAGCGTGGAAAAGATAGTACCAATAAGCAAAGAGGTAAAAAGCCCGTAGGCCATTGCACCCATAGCGTCTATAAAGTAAACCCTTAATGATATATTGATATCCTTGCGCTTTAAAAACGCACCAAACCTACCCGCAGCCTTTTCCAAACCGTCCTCCTCAACGCATATGCGTTTATTTTTAAATAGCCACATTATTATAGACCATGCGTATCTTCATGTAAACAATTAGTAAAGGTTTTTATCCGTTGTTTTACGTATAATCTTTCGATTTAAGGTATAATCTTTAATATCAATAATTAGAAAGCAATAGCTTATATATGTTTAGAGCAAAGCGCGGGACTGGCCAATACCTGCCTGAATACTTTGATAAATAAGCGGACCATATTATGCTTTATCACAGTTTAGGTTATAATAAAGATAAAAAGCCGAGGTTTGATTGATGGAAGTAAAGTTGGGATTGATACAGATGAAGGTTACGCCAAACAAGGAGGCCAACCTCAATTACGCTGTAAACGCTATTGAAGTTGCTTCAAGATATGGCGCGGATATTGCAGTTCTCCCCGAAATGTTCTGCTGCCCGTACTCAAACCGCTATTTTGCAAACAACGCTGAGCCTGCTGGCGGCGGCATTTGGCAAGCCTTATCGGGTGCTGCCCGACGCAATGCAGTATACGTTGTCGCTGGAAGCTTTCCGGAAGAGGGCGAAAACGCGATATATAATACCTCGTTCGTTTTTGATCGTACAGGAAAGCAGATTGCATTCCACCGCAAGTTGCATATGTTCAGCATAGCGCAGGGAAATGGCAAGCGTTTTTCAGAAGCCGACTCTCTTCAGGCGGGAAATAAAATAACGGTGTTTAATACCGAGTTTGGCAGGATTGGGCTATGTATCTGCTTTGATATGAGGTTTCCGGAATTAGTCAGAGCCATGGCTTTGGAAGGGGCGAACATTATAATAGCTCCATCTGCTTTCAGCATGGTTACAGGACCTTCACATTGGGAATTGATAATGCGTGCCAGGGCTATAGACAATCAGGTATTTACTGTTGGAGTAACCCCAGCAAGGGACGAGGGCTCCGAGTTTGTGGCCTATGCAAACTCCATGATATGCTCTCCATGGGGTACGGTGATATGCAATGCGGGAATAGAGGACACCATTGCGGTGCAAAAGATCAATCTGGATGAAATAGATGGCGTACGGTCTGTCTTTTCTATTAAGAACTCAAGGCGCACGGATCTATATTGAGCAAAAGTATAGAGAAATATAAAATAATGCAAGAAAGCCCATTGGCAACGGCCATTTTTGAATCGCTGTATTCATTAAAAACGGCTGTTGCCATGGTGGTTTTATCAACAGAAAAGTTTATGATAGTTAAGTCTAATTACTATATCAAGATTATTTGGGCCAGGTGTGAATTACTGCCTAAGCAGGAGTTCGCTCATCTGCTCAATAAGCTCCTTTATGGCTCTCTGGTTTGAAGAATAATATACCTTGCTCCCGTCAAGGGTTGATTTGGTTAAATTGCATGACTGCAGTTTGCTCATATGGTGGGAAATTGTATTAGGGGACAGCTTCTGCATATCCGCAATCTCCTGCCCATAAGCATCCTTGTCTTTTAGCATCCTCAGAATTGCCAGCCGGTTTTTATCGCTAAGAACCTTGAGCATCTCCTCACAGTTAATGCTGATCCTTTCCTTGTATGGAACCTTAAACATTGGTCTGACGCCCAACCCTATATACAGAACTGGGCCTCCGTTTTCCGGACGCCGGAATATCCTTGTAAATTCATTATTTGCCAATATCTTAGGATAAATTATCTCATCGTCACCGATGAGGAAATCCACGCTCATGTTATTCCTTATGCTATCAATAATATCGTTTATGTCGCTGTATTCCTGCTCGAAGTTATGCAAATATGGCTCATAGATATCCGAACGCTCCTGAATCAACTGAATCGCCTGCCTTAGAGCCGCCCCGATGCCGAGAACATACTCTTCATAGTGGTTATAGACACTTATAATATGCCATTTTGCCTTATCCGACAGTGGGAGGTCGTCAATAAATTTTAGAAAACAATCTCCATCATCCGCATTGACGTCTGATGTAATATCACGTGCTATAAGCTCGCTCATAATACTATCCCGTATTTCAGACTTGCTTTGCTTAATAAGATTATTGCATACAGTATTAATATCAGTAAAAACCTCGGTACTTGCAGATAGCATTGCTATATTTGCCGCGCAGGATTTAAAGCCGCCGCCATCGGAGTGCTCAAAATCGGCGAAATACAACTGCAGATTTTGAGGAAGGGCCACGTTGCTGTCCAAATACGCTTCAAGTTCAAGCGCAGGCTTGAGAATATCCTCAAAATCCTTGCGATTTATCTCCCTTTGAATCAGAACACGGCTTATATGCTTTGACACCGTTTCGCCATTGGCTTTGTATCTGAAATATTCAATAGCCTCTACAAGTGGATTTATAATTCCGCGAGCTTTCATAATTTGACACCTCCAGCTTCCTTTATCCAGTATGCCTTCTTTGTTCGATAAAGTCAACGGTAATTATACGATGCATGTCGACGTTAATTCCTAGTAATTTACCATTAAAGTGCATAAATATAAATATAAATATTTAATATTTGCATATGGACAAGCATATAAACAAGTGCTATAATTTTGGTATACAGCATTCCATAAACGTGGAACTGATTTTATAGGAGGTAACAAATGAACAATAGCAGAAAAACGTTTGCCTTGCTCCTTGCTGTCATAATGATGATCTGCAGCATACCGATTGTTGCAGTGGCGGCTAGCATTGGCGACAGGGCGCTAGAGGGTAGTGCTGAATACTATGCGCCGTCTCAAAATGGCGTAAATGTTCCAAAAGCCCCGGGTAATTCGGGCGCCGGATTCAATGGGCTAGATCTTGAGCGCTCTGACGCTACAGTACAAACGGGTCAAAAGCCCCAACCGTTATACCAGGGAAACGCCTTTGAAGGGGGAAACACGGTAATTGGCTATACGCGCAATTACTTTACCGATGATGGCGGTTATGAACCATATGCGGCATGGGTAATGTACGATATTACAGACCCGGAGAACACACTGACCGAGCTTTATCGCGGCGGTGTGGAGTTCTTCGAGGCGACGTATGACGGTAACCTCATATATGGAATGGATTTGGATAACAGATTTTATTCCGTAGATCCGGAGACGTTCGAATCAACCTATATCGGGCAATGCAATTACACGACGAACGATTTAACCTACGCATGGGACGTGGATAAGATCTACGGTATCTGTACGGCTGACAGGTCCTATATATGCGAGTTTGACAGGACGACGGGGCGCGCTACGCCAATAGCGTCCTGGGACATGAACAACCAGCTGTTGCTGACCCCTCTTGCCTACATAGGCAACGGCGAATTCCTTTCACTCGACTTCAACTCAAGGAAGATAGTAAAGCTTGATCTGGACGGCAACATAACGTTCCTGGCCCAGTCTGCCGGAGAGCAGGGATGGAGCCCGTCGATGACCTATAATCCCAATGATGGACTCTGTTATCTGACATACACGTCCCTTGCGAACTCATCTGTAGGCAATAGCGCGATGCTGTATACCGTAGATCCTGAAACAGGCGAGATGGACTATAAAGGAATAATCGGCGAACAGCTGGGCTACTATGTGCTTGGCATGTTTTTCGCCGATTTTGCTAATCCTGAACCGCCGGTACCGGAGGGAACCACCCTTCTGGGCTATACGCGCAATTATTTCACCGATGACGGCAGTTATGAACCATATACGGCATGGGTAAAGTTCAGCACGCTTGACCCGGAGAACACGCTGACCGAGCTTTACCGCGGCGGTGTCGAGTTCTTCGAAGCGACATATGACGGCGATCTCATATATGGACTGGATATAGACAACAATTTCTATTCCGTAGATCCGGAGACGTTCGAATCAACCTATATTGGGCAATGCAATTACACGACGAACGATTTAACCTACGCATGGGACGTAGATAAGATCTATGGCATATGTACGGCTGACAGGTCCTATATATGCGAGTTTGACAGGACGACGGGGCGCGCTACGCCAATAGCGTCCTGGGACATGAACAACCAGCTGTTGCTGACCCCTCTTGCCTACATAGGCAACGGCGAATTCCTTTCACTCGACTTCAACTCAAGGAAGATAGTAAAGCTTGATCTGGACGGCAACATAACGTTCCTGGCCCAGTCTGCCGGAGAGCAGGGATGGAGCCCGTCGATGACCTATAATCCCAATGATGGACTCTGTTATCTGACATACACGTCCCTTGCGAACTCATCTGTAGGCAATAGCGCGATGCTGTATACCGTAGATCCTGAAACAGGCGAGATGGACTATAAAGGAATAATCGGCGAACAGCTGGGCTATTATGTGCTTGGATTGTTCTTCGCTGAATTTGCCAATGGTTCCGGCAGCGACGATCCGACAGAAACGCTTGACGAAGCGCTCAACCTGGAAGATGGGCTGCTACATTTTGAAACGGATGAAGAATACCCGTGGTATGTTGTCAATTTCCGTGATGAGATCTGCGGAACAAGCGGCAATGAAGGCAAGCATTATACTGTAAGCGAGGTTTCCACTAACCATTATCTGAACGCTGGAGAGATGATCAGGTTCGATTGGCGGGTAAGCTGTCAGACTGGAATGGATTTCATGGCGTTCTATGTAAACGGTGAGCAGGTAACAACATTTGCCAGCGATGAACCGGGGAACCTCATGCCTTGGACAGAATATATTTACTTTGTTCCGGAAGCAGGGGAGTACACCTTCTCATGGACATATGAGAAGACAGGGGCCTGGAGCGCGGGCCATGACCGCGGCTGGCTTATGAACGTATATGCCGGAGAGCCCATACCCGTGGAAACTTTCGAACTTAATACAAAAGACCTTGAGATACGCGCTGGAATGAGTTCACAGCTTGAATGGACGATAGGTCCAGCTGTAGCTTACGATCATAGCGTTTCATTCTCCTCACAAGATCCTTCTATCGCTACAGTTGACGAGAACGGCGTTGTAACGGGAATATCCGTTGGTGAAACCGTAATAACCGCCACAACAAACGACGGAGGACTTTCCGACGAATGTGTTGTAACCATAACGGAAGGCCTTCCGCATGTACGCCTATATGGTTACCGCGTGTACAGCCTTGATGGGCAAAACGACATGGTTTCATTCTATGCCGACAGTCCTTCCGAGATTGAGTCGCTATATACGCCGGCTCACGGCACCTATGCTATGGCATATGGAAACGGAACTATATATGGATTTACAAAAGAAGGCAACTTCTTTACCACAACGCTTGAGGATACGGAATGGCATCTTAACGGCTATAACTGTGGTGCGCAGATAATGTCTATGGCATATAACTATGCTACCGACCGCTTATACGCGGTAGGTTTTAGAGAACAGGGACGCTGGATGCTTTACGAAGTAAATACAAGCAGCGGAGAACTCACGGAAGTTGGAATGCCAAATACCGATGATCCTCTGTGGACAATAGAGATTACTACAGAAGGCGTTGCGTATGGCATTACCGCTTCTTCAGGACTGCTTTATACCTTTGACCTGGAAACTGCCGAAGCCACCCTTGTTGGGCCAACCGGATGCGAAAACGTAAACTTCTCACAGTCCATGGCATATGACCACGACAACAAGATAATGTACTGGGCTTCGTACTATGACAATAACGGACTTCAGGAAGTAAACCTTGAGACCGGTGAGGCGACCTATTTCAGCCAGATAGGCCTTGAGGCTGAAATCACGGGAATGTTTGTTGTTCCAAGCGAAGAGCCGGAGCCAGGGAATTACAGCGTAGACGCAGGGGATGTCAACGCGAGACAGGGCGAAAGGGTAATAGTTCCAATAAGTATGGAAAACCTTGCGGCAGGTTCGTTTACCATAGAATATGATGCCGGCGCGCTTACATATATCACTTATGGTAATCCCGACAGCGCCGCATATGTGGTGGTTAACGACGATGTTCCGGGTACGCTTGATATAGCGGTCGTAAACCCGAATCAGAACTATAGCGGAGAGTGCATGACGCTTGAATTTGCCGTAGCTGACAACGCTGAGGGAACATATGAGCTTGCGCTTTCGGTTGATGGCGGATCAAGCATTATCGACGGCATAACCATTGATATCGATTCTGCAGAGATAGCTGCGGCCAACGGTTCTGTAAGCATAGTAACGGGTTACAATGTAACATTTAACTACATGGTCGACGGCGAATGGATATCTGAAAGCCAGACCGTCGCCGTAGGCGGAACGGCGCTCGCGCCCTCGCCCATGCCTCAGGCACATGAGGTTACGCAGTACATCTTTACAGGATGGGACGCTGACTTCTCCTCTGTACAGTCGGATCTTAACATTACGGCGGAATACGGCTTGCTGGGCGATGCTTATACAAACGACACCCTTGATATATCAGATGCAGTGCTGATTATGCGCAGCATTGTGGGCCTTGAAAACCTGAACGGTCTGCAGACGCTTCTTGCCGATGTGGATGGCTCGGGTAATGTAGAGATTTCAGACGCTCTTTATGTAATGCGTTTGATAACAGGCTTGGAAACATTCGCAGGATAAAAATATCCCGCGAAATCCTATAAATTCTGCTTGTCCCCCTAAATTGATGGGGCCGTCCTTTAAAGGACGGCCCCATCGTATCAAAAAAGCGGCTACGCCGCTTTTTTGATACGATGGCAGGGCCGCTAAAGCGGGCCTTGCCTTATGCGATTAGTAAACCAATAATACAGCTTAAAACGCAGTCTGTATCATATCCGGTGCTAACCGGAAGCTATGAATCTCACCGTATCTTGTATGTTGCGAACACCCCCTCTGAATTGTTGTCGGTGAAATATAAGGACTCGCCAACGCCCGCCACCACTGTAGTACTGTACAGGTCGCACAGTCTCACAAAGCTGCCGTCGCCAAGAGTATATTCCCACAATGTATAGGGGTATGGGTCTGACAGCGGTTCTAACGAATTCTCCTCCTGATCCATCGCCTCCGTCGAACTGCCTGAAAGCCTGTTTTCGATGATATAAAGCTTGTTCGAATCACCTGACCAGCAAAACATGTTTACTGGAAACTCAGTATCAACCTTAATATCTTCACCCGTACTCAAATTAATAACTCTAAAGCCCGTGGTTGAATCGCTTTGTGCGGCAAAGTCGCTTGATGTGCTCAAAGCCATAAAGACTCCGTCTTTTGAAAGCGCAAATGCGCTTCCCTCATGAAATTTTGTGCTTACTCCGCCCTTGGGCATAACGTTGTATATCCATGCGCCGTCGTCCATATCTGAATAAGAGAAATAAGTCCTTCCATCATGAAATCCAAGGCTGCCTTCATCAATATTGCCGTTATAAACCGTAAGATGACGCTTCGCGGAAGAGGGAACACTAAAGTCGTATTCATGAAGCGCTATCCCGTCGTTTAAGCATATCGCGTAAATCTTTGTACCCAGTTGATCCCATGTAAACGAGCTTATCATGCTTCCGAAACCTTCCGACGTCAAGTCAGCGGCAAGTTCCCAGGTATTTGTATTAAATGCGTAAAGATTTGCGCCTTCCTCGGTTCGCTCCAGAACGGCGAGAAGATGGCCGCTTGGAGAAAAGGCCGCGCGTTCTATTGTATAGAACTCAAAGTTTAACACGCGCTTTTTTTCGCCGGACGAGTCCGCAAGCCATAGCTCCTCATAAGAATGGGTCTCCTGACCTTCGTCAAACGATTTTCTTTGGGAGTATAATACATCGCCGTTTCGAACATCTGTACATAAATATACGCCGTCGGGTATAAACACGTCGGCGGTTGAGGGAACGCCGTCTATGCGTAACACTTTCTTTTCATATACCGCGGTATACTCTATATCATGGTCGTATGAAGGAAACTCCCCTTTCGAAAGGGGGACGACCTTCCATTTTTCAGGTGATAAAGACGGATTTGTCATCAATATATTGTTCTTGAATTGTTCCGCCTCGGTCTCAAAATCAAAACCATCGGATATAAGCAGGATATTGCCGCGCTCCTGTGAAAGTATTGGAGTCATACCGTTCATTATAATAGAGGCTTCAAGATAGTCGCGATATGCGTCGGCAACGCAGTAATACTTCTGCCCATCTCCAGCGCCGATTATTTCAACGGAATTGTTTTTTTCGGGGGCGCTGGTCTCATGGCCCTCAGTTTGGTCCGCCGCAACCTTTAAGCTGATCTCAATATTGTTGTCATATGATTCGACTGATTCAACTGAGAATTCAGATTCGCCTGAAAGCTGAACGTAAAGAGCGTATCCTTTTTCCATAGGGACTTTGAACAAGCCAAACACGCCTTTATTTTCGTAGACGGGCGTATTAAATTCATAATCCCAATGTTCTACCTCGGGAAGTTCAATAATTATGCGTTGAGGATCATTTAGGCTGACAATCGTGTATGAAGGCACTCCATCCGCTTTCTCCTCAACCATATCGCCGGAAACCCTGCTTCCCTCATTAAAGCTGAGAGCTATTTTAGAGGTTGAATCATCACCGTTTATACTTACAGCGGCCAGGTTAGCGTTTTTAATATCATCCGAGCCGCCTTTAATAGGCGTCGATATATCGTTTGTCAAAGGGTTGTCCGTATGATCGCCCATATTACCTTCTTCGCCGCCGTCCGGTGAGCAGGCTGATATGAACGCCAACATAAAGATCAATATAAGTGCGTTAAATAAGCGCTTGCGCATCATATACAGTATTCCTTTCAAAACATCTGTTATTATCATTATATCATAAGTGGACAGCCCTAATAATATTTATGTAAGCATGCCATAAGGGTTTCCTTTTTAATATAACTGTTGTACAATATTCCAGTATTCTTTATATTCAGAGGTAAGTTATGCCAAATAGTTCAGGTAGTTCCAGGCTTTTATTAGTTCGGTTTATTGCTTTAATTTTTATGCTCAGCTTTATGATGCCGTGGCTTATGGCCTGTGAGTTCATAACGCAGATTGACGCAGCTCCTGACAGAACCGGGTTTGATGTTTTTGACTCTCCAACTAACGAATTAAAACATACGCCTGCGAATGGCGGCGTACTTTCCGCATGGTTTATTGATGTAGGGCAAGGGGATTGCATATTTTTGGAATCGCCGTCCGGCAAGACCATGCTTATTGACAGCGGAGAGAACAAACACTATGACGATATAAATGAATTTTTGACTGGCCGGGGCGCAGGGGCTTTAGATGTAGTAATCGCTACCCATCCGCACAGCGACCATATTGGCGGTATGCAAAACATAATTCAGAACTACTCTATAGGCGCGTTTTATATGACCGATGCCGTACATACCACAGCGACCTTTGAAAGGATGCTGGATGCTCTGGAGGATAATGACGTTTCGGTATATCAGGCGGTTGCTGGGGAGGAGTCGTTTATTGAATGGGACTCCGATATAGAGGTGAGAATACTATCCCCATTTGATAATGCAGATTACAAAGACCTAAATGACGAAAGCATAATGATCAGGGTAAAATACGGGGATACCTCCATCTTGTTTACCGGAGACGCTGAAATCGGCGCTGAAAACATCGCCATGTCCAGATTGCCAGCTTCATTTTTTAAGGCGGATATATTGAAGCTGGGGCACCACGGTTCGTCAACTTCCTCTGGAGAGGCGTTTTTAAATGCCGTATCGCCCCAAATAGCGGTAGGAATGATGGGGAAGGAAAATAAATACGGCCACCCCCATCAGGAGACCTTAGATCTGCTTGAACGTTTAGAAATCAAGCTCTACAGAACCGATCTTGACGGCACGGTATGTATACAGCTTGATGGAAGGGGCATAAATGTATCAACTGGCGACGGATGATCCTAAGGCGCCATGCTCTGCTTAAGTTATAACCAAGAGAGTGGCGTATCAAAACTCATTAGCAGGCGCTTTTATTCTATAGGCTTTATGGCTGGAGCCAAGCTAAGACTTTACTGATATTGAGGAAATAAATATGACTGACAGCTTGGATATCCTGTTTTCAAATACGGATATAATTACAATGGATGATAAACATCCTACAATTTTTAACGGCTGCGTAGGCGTTAGCGATGGCAAAATTACATATGTCGGAAGCCACCGGCCGACTGTCCCAGTTAAAAGAATTATAGACTGTAAAGGGCGGATTTTGATGCCAGGCTTGATAAATACCCACGCGCACACCGCTATGTGCCTTATGAGAGGTTACGCGGACGATTACAAGCTTGACGAATGGCTCTATAATAAGGTGCTGCCGGTTGAGGCAAGGCTGGACGAAAGGGCTGTTCTGGCCGGATTCAGGCTGGGAGCAGCCGAGATGCTGAGAAACGGAACGACATCTATAAGCGACATGTATTTTTTCCAGTCCGCGGTAGCGAAGCTGGCATTGGAGCTGGGAATCAGGGTATCATTAAGCAATGCGGTGGTTGCTATAGACCCAAATGGCTTTGACTATAAAAAGGATCGGAGCATCGTTGAAACCATTGAACTTATGAGATATTGGCATGGCGCGGGAGACGGAAGAATACGCGCGGACGTTTCAATTCATGCCGAATATACCTCATTTCCGGACGTATGGAGATTCATGCATGAAATCGCTCATGAATATGGATTGATAACTCATCTGCACCTGTCTGAAACGTTATCTGAACATGAGGAGTGCAAAAAGCGCTATGGAAAAACGCCGGCGCAGGTTTTTTCGGATGAGGGCGTATTTGACTCACCGGTACTGGCGGCCCACTGCGTATATATTGAGCCGGACGACATGGATTTAATGGCGCAAAAGGGCGTTTCAGTGTCCCACTGTCCTGTGTCAAATTTGAAGCTTGCAAGCGGGCTAGCGGATATAAGAGCCATGATTTTAAATGGTATCAATGTTTCGCTAGGTACAGACGGATGCTGCTCCAATAACTCACACGACTTGTTTGAGGAGATAAAGCTTGCCGCGTTGCTTGCCAAGGGCCTCTCAAAGGATCCGTCCGCCATTTCAGCTTATCAGGCGCTAAAACTCGCAACGGTAAACGCGGCAGCCGCACAGGGAAGGGCAGGGCAAATAGGATCAATAGCGGAGGGATATGATGCGGATATAATTTTATTGGATACAGGGCATTTGAATCTCACGCCGATATATGATCCCGTTTCGGCTGTTGTCTACAGCGGCAGAGGAGCTGATGTTTGCCTTACAATGGTGCAGGGCAGGATTCTATATGAGAACGGAGCGTTTAGCAGCGTTGATATAGAGTTTGCCCGAAACGAGGTGCTTAATTATGCGATGAAGGTGGTAAATAGGTGATTTATATTCGATAACTATTTAGTGTTAGCGGTTGTTTATTTTCAGTACAGGGTAAAATTATTGATAATTAGTCATATTTAATTCAATCTATATGAATTAAATAATAAAGAGTTTGGGATTTTTTTGATTATAGATAAACATTTTGTGACGTTTTGTCTTCCGTTCTTGCTTAAAGTTTATATTGAGGTTATAATTAACCGAATAAATGGAACCTGAAAGGGCAGCTGCTTATGAAAAAATTGCTTGAAAATAAACCCGCTCTCATTGCGATAATAGCGGTAGTGCTTTTATGCGTCCTTGCGCTGGCTACTTCAGGGGAAAGAACCCTTACCTGGATTGAAAGTACTGCAGGATCCATTTTTCAACCCATCCAAACGTTCTCATATAAGGCGTCAGAGGCGGTAGTGGATTTTTTTGAAAATCTTTTCAATACAACGGATGCTGATATTGAGAATCAGCAACTGAAGACCCAGCTGGCTCAACTGCAACAGATTTTATCTGAGTATGAAACTGTCAAAGAGGAGAACGAAAGACTGAAGGAGCTCTTAAACTTTATCGATTCGTATGGGGATTCTCAGTATGTTACAGCGCAGGTAATAGGAAAAAGTCAGAGCGCTTGGTTTGACACCATGACAATCAATGCGGGACGCAATCATGGAATTGAGGAGGGTATGCCCGTAGTTAACGCATATGGATTGGTGGGCAAAGTAACGGACGTAGGCGCGACATGGTGTAAAGTAACATCAATAATTGACGGAAGCATGAACGTTAGCGTTATGGTAGAGCGCACAAGGGATAACGGAATAGTCAAAGGGTCGCTTGCAGTAGGAAGCGACGGATATAATTTGGAGTTGTCATACCTGCCGTCTGGAAGCGATCTGGTTCCAGGCGATAAAATAGTGACAAGCGGCCTTGGGGGCGGATCGTATCCCAAAGCCATATCGGTAGGGATTGTTACTGAGGTAATCCGAAGAACGGATGATTCGGAGATGCGTAACGCCATCGTTGAACCCTCGGTAGACTTCCTTCATCTTGAGGAAGTTATGGTTCTGATAGAAGCCTCTGGGGAGGAATAACCGATGAAAAGATATGCCTTAGTAATAGCTGTAAGCATAATTGTGTGTTCATACTTAAACGCCGCCTTTTTTACCAATGTAAATATATTCGGCATACGCCCAGACGCCATATTGGCGCTAATAGTTTCAATAGGGGTATTGTTGGGCGGTCTGCCGGCCTCCATTATAGGTCTTGGAGTTGGACTTATGATGGATGTGTTCTTTAACAAGATAGTTGGCCTTAGCGCTATTGCTTATATCGTTGCGGGTATTGCGGGAGGAATATTCTACAAAAAGTTTTATGCTGATAATGTTATAATACCTGCCGCTACAGCGGTTGTCAGTACATTTTTCAAAGAACATATTTTATGCTTAGCCGCCTTGCTTGCAGGCGCTAGATTTAATTATGGATTGATGCTTGTAGCCTATATACTCCCGTGCTGTCTGCTTACAGGAGGAATATGTATACCAATACATATGGTAATGAAGAGTATGCTGGTTGGCAAGCATAAATCGATAGTTTCCCAAGTTAAAGAACGCAGAGGTGTTAGATAAATGAAAAGACAGTTGATTCCACGATTTTTGATAATTGCGTTAGTTATGCTTGCAATGATGGGAGCTCTAATATTCCAGCTTGGAGTGCTTACCCTCGGAGAAGGGGAAAGCTTGGCGCAGCAGGCGTCCGAGGAGAGCACCGCCAGCATTGCCGTAAAGGGGACAAGAGGCAGCATAATGGACAGAAACGGAATAGTGCTGGCGTATAGTGAAAATTGCTATAATGTAGAATTTCTCCGCGACGGTAACAAACGCACCGATTATGACAGCGCAATTTACACCGAAGCCCTTATTAAAGCAATAGATATAATAGAAAAGGGCGGGGGAACCATAATAAATACCTCCTATATACAGGAGAATGAGGATGGAAGCCTGTACTATGATTGGGGCGTGACAAGCGAGGCTGCGATAAGGGCGCGCTATAAAAATTTTTGTGACGCAATGGGTTTTAGAATAGCCGATGAAGACGATATGGGTACATGGAAAAAGGCTCAAGACGCTTATCTGGATCTGCGTTCAGCATGGTATATACCGGAAGAAATGCCGTTTGAGGACGCGGTGAAGGTCATATCAATACGTCAGGAAGTAAACCTTAACAACTATAAGGCATACGAACCAATAACAATAGCTTACGACGTGAGCATGGAGGTTGTGGCTGAAATTGAAACGATGAAGGATGAACTGCCAGGCCTTCAGACCTCTCAGAGTACTACCAGAATATATCCATATGGGGAAACAGCATCCCATATAGTTGGATACATGCAGCGTACCGTTACCGAAGAGATGCTGGAAAAGGGCTATACGTACAGCGATTATATAGGAGTGGCCGGCGTGGAGCGTACAATGGAAGAGTTCCTGACAGCCGCTACTACAGAGCATCAGGGCAGCAAGGTGCTGGAAGTAAATAAAAACAAGGCTATAGTCAGGGAGCTGTCCTCAACGCCCGCCACGGACGGCGACGACGTAATGCTGACAATAGACCTGCCGTTCCAGCGGGTTGCAGAACAGGCGCTTGATGATCTCATTAAAGAGTTGGCCGAGTATGAGCGGGGACTTATTGAGGCAAACGAAGACGATAAATATTCAAGCTATGACGATATAAAGACTGCGGAAACAGGCGCCATAGTGGTTTTGGACGTTAATTCGGGAGAGGTGCTGGCTTTGGCCTCAAACCCCAGATTCGATCCCAACTGGTTTATTAAGGGCTTGACTAACGAACAGAACGAGTACCTGTTTGGGGAGTCCTCGGAAAACACTACTCCGCTTAGAAATAAAGCCGTGTCCGCCAAGCTGGCCCCAGGCTCAATCTTTAAGATGGTCACGGGCTTGGCGGGGCTTATGGAAGGCGAGCTGAGCCTTACTGAAACGATAAGCGATATGGGCAAATACATCCTATACGATGAAAATGGAGAACCCATAGAGCGCAACGCGCCTAGCTGCCATACGGACTATCCTTCAACCCATGCAGACCAGGATTTGGTTAAGGCGCTCACGAATTCCTGCAACTATTATTTCTTTGAGGTAGCTAACCGCCTTGGAATTGAGCGGCTTAACAGGTGGGCTGAAAGGCTGGGGCTTACATCATTAACCGGGGTAGAGCTTACCGGCGAGACCACCGGCATAGTCGGAGGTCAGGATGTTCTATTCGACAATTCATTAATAAGAGCTGATGGCGAAGCCATGACGCTTGGCGATCAAAAGACGAGTCTGCCAAGCTATGTATATCGCGTTCTAAAGGATCGTTTGTACGGATATTTAGCCTTGAGCGGCAAAGCGGCGGACGATGAGGATGTAACGAGGTGCGCCCTGCTGTTGATGCAGCTTCAGGATGGCAAACTAGAAGGCAAGGGAGCGGATGCAAGGCGGATCATAGCCGAGACCATAGGCATACCAGAGGGTATAACAAGGGTTCAGCCATGGATAGAGGAGATAATGTCAATTCTCAACGAAATCCAGTGGAAGGCTACCCAGACTATACGTGCCGGTATCGGGCAGGGCGTTTCACTTGTAACGCCGGTTGCCGTAGCCCGCTATGTGGCCGCGATTGCAAATGGAGGTACGGTTTACGACGTACATATTGTCGATAAGGTCATTGATAGCAGCGGAGTAACTATAAACGAAATTGAGCCTAGCGTTTATGATAAAATCGACGCCCCAAGCGACTATTGGAATGCAATACGCGAGGGATTGAAGGGCGTCGTGTCGCCTGAGGATGGGGGCACGGCAAGCAAAAAGTTTAGCCAAGAATTTCAGGAAAAGGGTTATTTGGCCAGAATAAGCGGAAAAACCGGAACAGCGCAGGTAGGAAACGATACCATTGATATTGAAAACACCTCTTGGTTTGTAACATACGCGCCAAGGGATAACGCGGATATCGCTATAGTCGTATGCGTCCCGTCCGGTTATTCTGGAAGTTCCAGCGCGCCGGCCATTGAGGATTTAATAACATATTATTTCGATAAGATGGCGGCTGCGGCGCCTGAAAACCTGCCGGAACTCAACTCACCCCTGCCATGACCGAACTAGATAAACAGCATATAAAAACAAGCAGGAGCCGGATTATCGGGCTCCTGCTTTTAAGCCGCTATGCTCTTCGCGTGGGGTTTACTCAAGAAAATCCCGAAGCTTTTTACTGCGGCTTGGCTGGCGAAGCTTTCTAAGCGCTTTGGCCTCAATCTGCCGTATCCGCTCACGCGTAACCTTAAACACGCGGCCAACCTCCTCAAGCGTCCTTGTTTTTCCATCGTCAAGGCCGAATCTCAGTCTAATAACCATTTCTTCACGAGGAGTAAGCGTATCCAGCACTTCCATGAGCTGCTCACGAAGCAGGGTAAACGAAGCTACGGTTGCCGGTTCCGGTGCGTCTTCATCGGGTATGAAATCTCCCAGATGGCTGTCCTCTTCCTCGCCGATTGGCGTTTCCAGAGACACCGGTTCCTGTGCAATCTTCTTTATTTCACGGACTTTTTCAACGGTAATGTCCATCTCTTTGGCAATCTCCTCAGGCCGAGGTTCCCTTCCAAGCTCCTGTATCAACTGCCGTTGGCAACGTATGAGCTTGTTTATGGTTTCTACCATATGAACGGGTATTCGTATGGTACGCGCCTGGTCCGCAATGGCGCGTGTAATGGCCTGTCGTATCCACCACGTGGCATATGTGGAGAACTTGTAGCCCTTTCGATAATCAAATTTTTCTACAGCCTTTATCAATCCAAGATTGCCTTCTTGAATAAGATCTAAAAACAACAGGCCTTTACCAACGTATTTTTTGGCTACGCTTACCACAAGCCTCAAGTTCGCATCAATGAGCTCTTTACGAGCTTCTTCGTCCCCATCGGCCATGCGTTTAGCTATCGAAATCTCCTCAGCTGCGGTTAATAGCGGAACCTTGCCTATTTCCTTGAGGTACATACGCACCGGATCATCTATGCTTATTCCTTCCGCCGCTACGATTTCAGTTTCAATTTCCGCAATGTCCTCAACGATCTCCTCAGCGGCGTTGGTTTCTTCCACAACGTCAATATTGGCCGCTTCGAATCGGTCGTATATGCGTTCTATCTGTTCAGGGTCAAGTTCGAGTTCTTCAAGGGTGTCCATAACCTCCTTATAGGTTAAAACACCCTTTGCTTTACCCTTCTCAATAAGCTCATCAACCCTCGTGGCACGGCTGCCAATATGTTCCATAGTTCCGCTCCTTTTTACGGTTTTTTTATATCGTTTATATATCTAAAAAGCTCTTGAAGCTTTGTCTTAAGTTCCGCCCGGCCTTCCGGATCCTTTTGTGCTTTCAGGGCCTGCGCCGTTTCATAAGCTTTGCTTTCAAGTTCCCTTAGCGCCAGTCTTTTCAGGCACTGTACCCCTGTTGTCAAGGGATCGGATATAGCGGAGCGTTCCTCATAGGCCATAATAACAAGTTCGGCGTCCACAGCATCCATGGATGATATAAGCTTTTTAACATCCGGTTCGCAGGATATAGAATATGCCTCCGCAAGCATATGGGTACACTTCGCGTATGAGCCGCTGTCAAATATATTGAACTTACTATAAAAAGGATTACGCTGAATTGCATAAAACGCATCCTTGCCTGCCAGCATGCATGCGAGCAGCGTTTTTTCAGTCCTTTCGTGCTCAGTTAGTTCCTTCGCGACTTTTTCATCTCTATTATTCCGTTTTCTGCCAGGGTTATTCTTTTTAGGGTTTTCATGCAGGTTGCATTGGGCTTTCAGGCTTTCCATAGGTATTCCTGTTGCAGATTCTAAACGCTTTATATGTTTTTCCTGATCTACAGGTTCCAGTTTGCTTATAAAGCTGCAAGCGGCTTTCGCGTAAGCGATACGGCCATCTTCAGTGGTTAAATCAAACGCTGAAGCCATGTGGCCCAGTTTAAAGGTATTCAGGTCCCCAGCGCTCTCCTTTAGCCGCAAAAAAGCCTCCATACCGTTAGTCCTTACATAATCATCCGGATCCATACCTCCAGGCAATTCTATCACACGCACTTCCAACCCCTCTGCCGCCAGAATTTCCATCCCGCGCAATGCTGCGTTCTGTCCTGCGGCATCTCCGTCATATGCTATATACACTTTTGATACATACCGCTTTAAAAGCTTAGCCTGATGCTCCGTTAAGGCAGTACCAAGAGAAGCTACCGCATTATGGATGCCGCACTGGTGCAGGCTTATGACATCAAGATACCCCTCAACCATAATGATGTCGGAAAAACTGCTTCCCTTAATGAAGTTCAGTGCGTATAGGTTTTGGCGCTTCTTATATATAGAAGTATCCCCTGTATTAATGTATTTGGGTGTGTCCTCAGGATTCATCGTTCTGGCGCCAAACGCTACTACACGTCCATTAGCGGCTATTATCGGAAAAATTATACGCCCTCTATACGCGTCGTAGTAGTTTCCTCCTTTGGCAATTATAAGCCCCGCGTCAAGAAGTTCCTTATCGGTGAATCCTTTAGCGTTCAAGAAATTCTTTATGTTGTTCCAGCCCTTTGGGGCATAGCCAATTCCAAATCGTCTCACCGTTTTGGCGTTTATTCCGCGGTCTGATACGTATATTCTTGCCTCTGCACCCAAATTCCCTATCAAAGAATCGTGATAAAAAAGCGCGGCTTCCTTACAGACAGAATACAGTCGCTCTCTATACGCTCTGTCACGCTTTAACTTTTCATCATTGATTTCGTTTGGCAGATCCATACCACAGCGCCTGGCGAGGAATTCAACTGCTTCAGAATAGGAAAGCTTTTCGATCTCCATGACAAATTGTATTATCCCGCCTCCGGAGTGGCATCCAAAGCAATAATATAGCTGCTTGTCCGGAGAAACTGAAAAGGAAGCCGTCTTCTCACCGTGAAACGGACACAATCCCCACATCCGTCCGCCCTTGGGCGAAAGATATACATACTCCGAGACGAGCTGAACAATATCACTTTTAGCGAGCAACTCGCTCATCCACGTCTCCGGAAATATTGGCATATGGACATCCCCTTCCGGAGTGTTTTATTCGGCATGATAAGTAAATATCCTGCTTTTTATTTAAACATAGATATATAGTCAGCATATATTGCAAATAATAAACGGATTAAGCCTTTTTAGCTAAGAAATGACCGCTCGGAGAGGGATTACCGGGCGGCTTAGTGGATAGGCTATTTAGATGTGTTCTACAAATTAAGTATAACACCTGATATGGCAGATTTCTATGCTTTATTAAAAATAATTTGTATCTTTTTTCATAGTTTGTAATGCATTACGTAATTAACATACCAAAGAATAAGAATGTTTGGGGCTTGGCAAAGCCCCAAACCATGTAACCGTATCTGATTGTATATAAAATCAGATCATCCCTGTTACAACTATCGTTACAATACCTGGCTCAACACTTACAGCTCCCGTAACAGGATCTTGAATAAACGTGGCGGCGGGAATGACAAACGTGCGTTCTGAACCGTTGCTTGGCAGGGTAAAGGTGCCGTTGATATAGCTGTAATCGCTGGAAGGTATGGTTTGGCCATCGATTGTAACCGAAATTCCTTCGGGCGCCGGATTAAATGTATCCGTGAGGACTACATTTGTTGCAGGTATATTACCATAATTGTATATCTGGAAGATATATGTTATTTGACTTCCTCCCGTTATCGGGTCAGGAGACATGGCCTTAAATATGCGAACGTCCGCATAGTTTTCAACTGTTATCATGTTAGTTGCCGTTACCGCCTCAGAAAGGCCGTCGGCAGTCCAGACAACGCGGTTTGTAACATAAGACCCATTAACTATAGGCGCAGCCTCATTCACTACTGCCCTGTATACGAGCATCGCGTTTGAGTTGGCCGGCAATACGGGGATGGTGAATGTTATCCTGTTTGAACCGATATTTGGCGTCAGTTCCATTACGAACATTCCATCTATATACAGCTGAGTAGGGCCTACATAGGTAAGAGGTGTAACGGATTGGACATTTGGCGCCGTATAGGTGCCAAGGCTATCCTCCACGTTGATATCAGTCAAGGCGGTGTTGGCGATGTTGCGCATTGTTAAGATATAAGTCACGGTATCACCTGGACGGTAGCTGCTTCCAAGGGACGTTTTATCCGCCGAGAGCGGACCTTCCAAAGTGGCTGTAGCTATATTTGAAACGGCAGTCCCGCTTTGGCTGCCATAGTCAAAGGTTAGTGAGGCTTGATTGGTAATTTGTGTTGCCATGATAAAGCTCCTTTCATAATGCTTAGGGAAAGGGCGAAAGAGCATATGTGCCAGTTTCCCATACATCCTATGATGAATAATATGCGGCGGCTACAAATTTGGTCAATTTATCGGGCGATTTTTCTGAAACAAATAGGGTTGTATGCGCCATTAACGGCATTTTATGCAGAAAACCATATTGAGAGGATTTATAAAGATGTTTTACCTTGTAGTGCGGGTACAATATGTAATACTGTTATTTCGCCAAAACTATTGACCGTTTTACAGCTTATTAGGTTTGTGATTATATCCGCATACTTGCCTTACAATCTTATTAGCCTTATAATGTCTTAGTTGGATAAAAAGGGATATATCTATAGTTGCAAACCATAATTGGCAAGGAGAAACATGAAGGCTTATACAGTAGATGATATAAAGGTAATGGAGGGACTTGAGGCGGTCCGCATCCGCCCAGGCATGTATATAGGAAGCACGGGTCAGCGTGGCCTGCATCATATGCTGTGGGAGATAGTTGACAATGCGGTTGACGAAGCCGCAAACGGATATGCCGACCACGTAAGCGTAACATTAAATAGGGATATGTCCATTACCGTAGAGGACAACGGTAGGGGAATACCCGTAGGTACCCATGAAAAGCTTGGCGTTTCGGGTGTTGAGGTGGTGTTTACGCGGCTTCATGCCGGCGGCAAGTTCAGCGATGCCAGTTATGCTTATTCCGGCGGGCTGCATGGAGTTGGAGCCAGTGTTGTTAATGCGCTTTCCAAGCAGCTTACCGCCGAAGTCTATTATAACGGAAGAGCATACCGACAGGAATTTTGCAGCTACATTGATGACGAAGGCAATATAAAGGCTGGAGAGCCTGTGTCGCCGCTGAAGGAGCTTGGAAGGACACGCAAAAAGGGATCAAAGATAACCTTTTTGCCGGATATAGACGTATTTGATACTATAGAAGTAAACTTTGACATGGTATCGAAACGTTTGCGCGAGTTGGCATATTTAAATGGGGGTGTTACCTTTACCCTTGAGGACAACAGGTCGAAAGGCGAAAACAGGAGCCGAGAGTTCCATTATAAAGGTGGGATAAGGGATTTTGTCAAAGAGCTTAATTTGGACAAAACACGCATATACGATGATCCGATTTATGTCCGCGGCAGTAAAGACGGCATCATCGTGGAAATGGCAATGCAGCATAATGACGGATATGCTGAGAATCTTTTTTCCTACGTTAACAATATCCCTACTACTGAAGGCGGAACGCATGAGTCCGGATTTAAATCCGCATTGACAAAATCAATGAACGATTATTGCCGAAGGATTAACCTGATTAAAGAAAAGGACCAGCAGCTCTCGGGAGACGACTTCAGAGAAGGCATGGTTGCCGTTCTATCCATTAAGATGCAGAATATTCAGTTTGAAGGTCAGACGAAGACGAGGCTTGGCAATACCGAGGCCAGATCCGCAGTCGACTCAATAATACTTGAAGGGCTTACAAACTATTTTGAGGATTTGAAAAATGCTGAAGTCCCAAATAAAATTGCCGACAAGGCAATAAAGGCCGCCAAGGTCAAGGAGGCCGCCCGCAAGGCCAAGAGCATGGCAAGGGAAAGGAATAAGCTTGAAAACGCTCCGCTGGTAGGAAAGCTGTCCAGCTGCACAGGCCGCAATCCTCTGGAGAACGAGTTGTTCATCGTTGAAGGGGATTCGGCCGGCGGAAGCGCGAAGCAGGGAAGGGACAGACGGTTTCAGGCCATACTGCCACTTCGTGGAAAGCCGCTGAACGCTGAAAAAAAACGTATAGATCAGGTGCTTGCAAACGCTGAATTCAGATCGATTATAACGGCTTTGGGCACTGGTATCGGCTCTGATTTTTCACTAAGCGGCTTAAAATACGACAGAGTAATTATTTTATCGGACGCCGACCAGGATGGCGCCCATATACGCGCGATACTTCTTACTTTTTTTTATCGCTACATGAAGGAGCTTATAATAGACGGGCATGTTTATATAGGCCTTCCCCCACTGTATAAGGTTCAGAAGGGAACTTACATAGAATATGCATATTCCGATGACGAGCTTGCAAGCGTTACAAAAGGACTGAGGGGGTATACGCTTCAAAGGTATAAAGGGCTTGGAGAGATGAACCCTGAGCAGCTGTGGGAGACAACCATGGACCCAAGCAGGCGAACCCTTATCAGGGTCAGCATTGAGGACGCGGCGGATGTGGAAAGGATGGTAACGGTTTTGATGGGAGACGATGTAGCTCCAAGAAAAGAATATATCACCGAGTACGCGAACTTTAACAGGCAGGATTCATTCGAGGCACGCATAGAGAAGAGTGGTGTAAGCAATGGCTAATAAAAAGAAGAGCATTCCTCCCAAGGAGGGAGAAAGGGTAATATTGCGAGGAATGGAAGAGGTAATGCACTCGTCCATGATACCATATGCGGAACATGTAATCATGGAGCGTGCACTGCCACGAGTAGAGGACGGGCTGAAGCCAGTACAGCGCAGGATATTATATACTATGCTGGAACTTGGCTTAACTCCTGACAAGCCGTTTCGAAAGAGCGCGCGTATAGTGGGCGATTGTTTGGGTAAGTATCATCCCCATGGCGATTTATCAGTTTATGATGCCATGGTCAGGATGGCCCAGAGCTTTAATATGAGTACGCCGTTAGTAAACGGTCACGGGAACTTCGGTTCGGTAGACGGGGACAGCGCTGCAGCCATGAGGTATACAGAGGCCAGGATGACTGAGGCGGCCATGGAGCTGCTGCGGGATATTGATAAGGATACGGTTAAGTTTGGCCTTAACTTCGACGATACCCTTAAGGAGCCGGAGGTGCTTCCCGGCAGGTTTCCAAACCTGCTTGTGAACGGCTCGTCAGGAATAGCTGTGGGACTGGCCACCAACATACCTCCGCATAACCTCGTTGAAGGCATCGATGCGGTGATAGCCCAGCTGGACGACCCGGAAATAACAGTTGACGAGCTTATGGCCCACATACCCTGCCCCGACTTTCCAACAGGGGGGTTTTTGCTGCGTTCGCAGGAGATAAGGAACGCGTATTCTACAGGAAGGGGAAAGCTGACCCTTCGAGCCAGGACAAGCATTGAAGAGCAGAAAAACGGAAGAAAGCTGATAGCAATAACCGAACTGCCCTATCAGACCAATAAGGCGCGCTTGCTTGAAGATATTTTGAAGCTTAGCCAGACAAAAAAAGAATTGTTCTCGGGGATATCGGATATACGGGATGAATCGGACAGAACCGGCATGAGGGCGGTAATAGAGGTAAAAAAGGAAGCCGACGCTGAAAGAATACTGCAATACCTTTTTAAATACTCGGATCTTCAAACGACGTTTGGAGTAAATATGGTGGCAATCGTTGAGGGAAAGCCTCAGCAGATAGGCTTGAAAGAGCTGATTCATCATTACATACTCCATCAACGCGACGTCGTAACAAGGCGAACAAGCTATGAGCTTGACAACGCTAAAAAGCGCGAACATATCCTAAGCGGCCTGATGATAGCCATTGATAATATTGACGAGGTTATAGCCATCATCAGGGCGTCAAAGACGCCAAAGGCCGCGAGGGATTCGCTGATGAAAAGGTTTGAGCTTTCGGAGCCGCAGGCTCAGGCTATACTCGATCTCCGCCTTCAGAGGCTTACTAACCTGGAGATGACGTCTATAAAAAAGGAGTACAGGGAGATAACTAAACTCATTGAAAGGCTTAGCTGTATATTAGCCTCACCAAAAAAATTAAACGGAGTTATACGGGATGAACTTACTGAGATAAAGGGCAGGTTTGCAGCACCGCGCCGTACAAAGCTGCTTGACGAGCAACCCGTTATTGATATACCCGTTATAGACTTGAAAGCTCCGGAACCCGTTGTGATATCGGTGCTGCGTGATGAAAAGCTTAGAAGGATACCAAAGCGGTTATTTAATGCGGAGCAGACTGCTGCTGAAAAGCCAATGTATGTTTTTGATACGTATACAGACAAGCGTATAAGGCTGTTTACCAATACGGGCTATTGTATGTCGCTGTGCATTGAGGACATACCCGAATCCAAACCCAATTCGCGTCCGGTAAGCCTTGCTTCGCTAATACCTACGGAAAATGGCGAAAGGGTTGTATCAGCATTTGTTGGGGACACTGATGGCCTGCTATTCTTTTATACTAAAAATGGAATGGCAAAGGCCACGAAAGCTTCCGAGTTTAAAACAAAACAAAAGCGCATTGTAGCGATAACGCTAAAGGATAACGATACGCTACTTGGCGTAGAACCTGAAAGCGGAGATTCAATTATAATGATTACAAGAAACGGCATGAGCATACGTTATCCCATATCGGCGATAGCCCCGACAGGACGCTCCGCGGCAGGCGTTAAGGGCATAAAACTTGATCAGGAGGACGCTGTAATCTTTGCATGCCAGTCACAGGATGCAGGGGAGATACTGGTCATAAGCGACAGAGGATATATGAAGAGGAGCTTTATATTCGATTATGATCTGCAGAACAGGCATGGCAAGGGCTTGAAAACGTTTGACTTCAAACGCAATAATTCTAATGGCAGCGAGGTGGCGGCGGCATTCTATGTAAGAGAGCCGTTTGATGTTGCTATTAAAAAGCTGCACGGGGAGGAAATTATAATCAATACCGATAATGTGCCAATAGAGCCTAGGGCGAGCAAAGGGACACCGATGGTATTTACAGTACTTGACGATGTGATTGTGGAAGCCCATAGAAGAACTTGAACCATATATTCAATGATTATTTGTACAAAACAGGGGCATATATGCCTCTACCAGGCCTGCAAAGAACCTCATCAGCGCAAAGCGCAGACGAGGTTCTTTGTATTAGGAAGAGAAAAACAAGCTTTGCAGTGAAGAATAAACGGTGCTTCCACTTGTGTATTGCGAGTTTTTGGGGGCTCATGGCAGCATATTTGAGCGTAACACAGATGGTTACTGCTCAGGCTGTAAAAAAGCCCCGCTAGCGAGGGACTTTTTTGACAACCTGAAGGGGTATATATGCCCCTGTTTGCATAAGGAACCGATTTTAGGAATATTCTTTAAGGTCAATACGATGGGGGAGAGAAATACGCATATGATGGAAAATAACCGTATACACATCGAAGGAACGGTGGAAAGCGTTCCTGAATATAGTCACCACCTGTATGGCGAGGCCTTTTATACGCTAAGGCTTTCTGTTGGACGGCTTAGCGGAGTGAAGGATATACTGCCAGTTACGATCTCTGACAGGCTCCTTCCCAAGATTGATATCGGCGACGGACTATCTATAAATGGTCAGCTCCGCTCTTACAATAAGCAATCCGATGGAGCCAGCCGGCTGATAATAACGGCATTTGCCAGGTATGCCGAGAGGACAGAGGAAATAAAGCCGCACAACGAGGTCGTTTTGAATGGATTCATATGCAAGCCGGTAATATATAGAACTACGCCTTTTGAGCGGGAAATAGCCGATATATTAATAGCGGTAAACAGGGCGTATAACAAATCCGATTATCTGCCGTGCATAGCCTGGGGAAGAAACGCGAGATATGCCGGAACCTTAAATGTTGGAGACGCAATACTGTTAAATGGAAGACTTCAAAGCCGTGAATATCAAAAAAGGTTACCAAATGGAGAAATACTGACCAGGACGGCTTATGAGGTGTCAGCTTCAACTCTTGAACCTGTGGACGCAGCTTTCCGCTTATGATAAAATACATATAAGTGTATTTTATTATGGAGGTATTTTATGCGAATATGCAGGGTTATGGCAGATACTGAGAGCTTCTATGGCGTAATTGATGGAAATAGGGTTTACCGTTTAAAGGGGATTCCGTTTGATAGAATTGATTATACGGGACTGGAATATGACCTTGATACAGTTAAGCTGCTTGCCCCCTGTCAGCCGTCAAAAGTTGTAGCTGTAGGAAAGAATTATGCGGCGCACGCGGATGAGATGGGCGAGGGCAGGCCAAAAGAGCCTCTGCTGTTTTTAAAGCCTAGCACGAGCGTTATTGGGCCAAACGAGCGTATTGTGTATCCGAGTATCAGCAAAAGGCTGGATTATGAGGGCGAGCTGGGCGTTGTTATCGGCAGAAAATGCAGAAACATAAAGCCGGGCCATGCGCGGGAATACATCTTTGGGTATACATGTCTTAACGACGTTACAGCAAGGGATATACAAAAAAGCGACCCCCAATGGACGAGGGGCAAGGGATTTGATACTTTTTGCCCGATCGGGCCTCATATTGAAACAGAGCTGGATGCTTCGCGACTAAGCATTGTTACACGTTTAAATGGGGAGGTGCGGCAGAAATCGACCACTGATATGATGACATATAACATCGATGAACTAATCTGTTATATAGCTGAGGTTATGACGCTTCTCCCAGGTGATATAGTAGCGACTGGCACGCCGGAAGGAATAGGGAGCATGGAGGAAGGCGACCTGGTGGAAGTTGAAATAGAGGGCATAGGCGTGTTGGAAAACACTGTCGTGAGGGATTGATGGACGGATTGACTTTGGCGGCCGCGGTAAGCGAATTGGGTGTGCTTATTGACGGCAAGATAGATAGGATTCAACAGCCTGGAAGGGACGAGCTGATTATTACTGTGCGTTCATACGGCTCCGCTTACAGGCTGCTGTTATCATCCTCTGCGGAAAATAGCCGTGTTCAGCTTACAAGCCAGCGGCCGGAAAATCCGGCCGAACCCCCAATGTTTTGCATGCTGTTGAGGAAACATCTGACGGGGGGAAGAATATTGTCGGTCGATCAACCGAATTTTGATAGAATTGTTGTTTTTCGCGTTTCCACATACAATGATTTGGGCGACTCGGCAGTCTATAAGCTAGTATGTGAAGTTATGGGGAAGCATTCGAATATAATGCTGGTCAACGAAAAGGGCACTATACTTGATTCTATTAAGCGTGTTGACCTCTCCATGTCAGCCGTGCGTCCAATAATGCCAGGAGTGGTATACAGCATTCCAAAAACCCAGGAAAAGCTTGATCCGCGGCACGCTGCATACAATGATTTTATGGCTGCGGTGGAAGCTGAGGGCAGGCTGGATAAAAAGCTTAGCGGGTCATTTTACGGCCTATCGCCGGATATGGCAAAGCTGCTTTCAAACTATATAGGCGTTTCAAAAGACCGCTGCGAAATGCTCGAAGATACCGAGAAGCACAGACTTTGCTCTGGGCTGGTCGGCTTCTATGCTGATGTAAATGCGGGTAAGTTCACTCCGGCGGCTGTTTGCGGACCTGGCGGCGCTGTAAAGGCCGTTTATCCGTTCCCGCCTTCACATTTAGAAACGGTAGACTACCCAAGCGTATGGGAAGCTCTGGACTCGATGTATTCCAACAGAGACGTTGCTGACAGGTTGAGACAGCGTTATTTGTCGCTGCAAAAGCTGATTCAAAACGCTATCGCACGTTGTGAACGAAAGCTTAACATGTTATCAGAGGAATGCCCCTCAGAGGATGAGCTAGAGCGTATGAGGCTGAACGGTGAACTGATAACGGCAAACTTATACCGAATTAACAAGGGGATGACCGAGTTTGTTGCCGAAAATTATTACTGTGACCCGCCAAGCAAAACTATTATTACGCTAGATCCTAAACTTTCGCCATCCGAGAACGCTCAGCTATATTACAAACGCTATAGGAAGGGTCAGAGAGCCAGAGAGAAGAGCTGTGAGCAGATGAGGGAAACATCTCATGAGTTGGCTTATCTGGAAGGCCAGTTGGATAACCTTGCCAAGTGCGAGGTACAATCCGATATCGAAGAGATAAGGGAGGAGATGGTAGCGCTAAGATATATCCGCAAGTCATCGGTAAAGAAATCAAGAAAGGTTAAGCCCACAGTTTCAAATCCGATGCGGTTCGTATCATCCGACGGCATAGAGCTCATGGTTGGCAAAAATAATCGCCAAAACGATATGCTTACCCTAAGAATGGCAAGACCTAACGACTGGTGGTTTCACGCAAAGGATATTCCAGGATCCCATGTTGTAGCGCAGCATACCGGCGAACTGCCAAGGCAGACACTGTTTGAGGCTGCACTCTTAGCCTCCTATTACAGCCGCTCAAGAACTGGCGAAAACGTACCCGTTGACTATACCCTCAAAAGATTTGTAAAAAAGCCTGCCGGAGCCAAACCTGGAATGGTAATATATACAGACCAAAAAACAATATATGTCACACCTGATGAACAAACCGTTTTAAAGTTATTGGATAACGCAAAAAATAGTTAGTTATTTGTGCTTAATCAGCTTATTGACTAACATTTGCATATAAATTATACTAAATATATGCATTATGTAATACCAATATGGTAACAAATGCTTGACGCTAACCATACTTGATACGAAATACGAAGCGGAGGAATATTGATATTGAATTTATTATGAAAGGAGCGAATATATGAACAAAAATTTAAAAGGAAAAATTAAAGAATCGCTCTCATCTGTATTACCTATAACTGTAATAGTGCTTATATTGAGCATTACCGTTTCGCCGATGCCTATAGGAACGCTTGTGTTGTTTATGGCGGGGGCCGCGCTGTTGATAGTGGGTATGGGATTTTTCACATTAGGCGCCGACATGTCGATGCTGCCCTTTGGCGAGGGCGCTGGAGAACAAATCACTAAAATAGGCAAGTTGGGCATAATCCTTCCGATATGCTTTTTGATCGGGTTTATAATAACCATCGCTGAGCCGGATCTGTCGGTTCTGGCTACACAGGTTCCATCAATCCCAAACGCAGTAATAATAATAACCGTAGCCGCCGGCGTAGGTATATTTCTGATAATGGCAATGCTCAGGATACTGTTTAGAATCCCCCTTAAATATATACTTTTGGCTTTATATGTATTTACCTTCATTTTTTCAGTATTTATTCCAAAGTCGTTTTTAGCTGTAGCGTTTGATTCCGGAGGTGTTACGACAGGACCGATTACAGTTCCCTTTATCATGGCGCTGGGAATAGGCATGTCGTCGGTGCGAAGCGATAGGGATTCTCAGGATGATAGCTTTGGACTTGTTTCCATATGCAGCATTGGGCCGATTTTGGCAGTTATGCTTCTAGGAATTTTCTATACGCCGAGCGGAGCTTCATACTCCGCTATTTCGGTTCCTTTGGTCGAGACCACCTCTGACGTTGCAGCGGCATTTACCACGGGAATTCCCATGTATTTAAAAGAAGTCGCGCTTGCATTGCTTCCCATTATGGTCATGTTTGCGATTTTCCAGCTAATTACCGGCATGTTTAAAAAACGCCCGTTAAAACGCATTGGCATAGGAGTGATCTATACCTATATAGGCCTTGTATTGTTTCTAACGGGTGTAAACGTCGGATTTATGCCGGCTGGCCATTATATAGGCACCCTTATTGGGAGCCTGGACTATAACTGGATTCTGATACCGCTTGGCATGGTTATAGGTTACTTTATCGTAAAGGCGGAGCCTGCCGTACATGTTCTTAACAAGCAGGTTGCCGAGATATCAAACGGAGCGGTATCATCAAAGGCTATGCAGCGGAGCCTGTCCGTAGGTGTTGCGATATCGGTTGGGATTGCCATGCTGAGGGTAGTTACATCAATTTCAATACTTTGGTTTTTGATACCCGGTTACCTGATCGCGATCATCCTATCCTTTATCGTACCGAATATTTTTGTTGGGATAGCGTTTGACTCGGGCGGAGTGACCAGCGGCCCCATGACGGCCGCCTTCATACTGCCGCTGGCTATGGGCGCGTGTGAAGCGCTTGGGGGCAATATTTTGCTTGACGCGTTCGGCGCCGTGGCGATGGTGGCCATGACTCCTCTCATAACGGTACAGATTATGGGGCTTGCCAGCAAACGGAAGATGGCCCGCATACAGCTTGTGAGCAATATTCCGGATGATGATATCATAGATTATGAGGAGGTAATGGTTAATGCATAATTACCATGAAGACGCTTTAAAGCTTCTCATAACAATAGTTGACAGGGGCAAGGGGGAGAGGATCGCCGAAATCGCCGATATAAGGTTGTTTCACATAAGCCTTATGTGCCTGGGTCATGGGACGGCCGATTCTGAAATAATGGATCTTCTTGGATTGGGCAGCACTGATAAGGATGTTTTGCTCACCCTGACGCCATACTCGCATATACCTCAAATCCTGGCCGATATCTCGGATAAGATGCAGTTGAAAAAGCCTGGTAAAGGCATTGCCTTTATACTGCCGCTGTCAGGAATAAATAAGCTGACCTCCGACGTACTTTTACACGATAACCCTGAGATAGAAAGTGAAGTGAAAAAAATGGAAGACGATGTGAAATACCAGCTAATAATCGCGGCCTTAAACCCAGGATATTCCGAACAGGTTATGGATGCAGCCAAAGCAAGCGGGGCAACTGGCGGAACGGTATTAAACGCCCGTGGAGTTAGGCTGGAGGGCTTTAAGCGGTTTTTAGGCATCTCTCTACAGGATAAGAAGGAGTTGCTTATAATCTTGACCCCTGCCGCCGTACGTACGGCGATAATGAAAGCAATAAGCGAAAAATTTGGACTTAAAACCGATTGCAAGGCAATAGTAATGTCTTTACCGGTGGATGGCATAGCCGGTATTGGATAAAAAAATCAAAAGTGCCGGCCTAGTACCGGCACTTTTGATTTTTTATTTCCAGAAAACCTTCACCTTATGATTCTTACCATCATCAATGAGAAGTATTTTTTCGGTCCTTTGGCCATCCATCTCCATAGCGTATTCTGAGGCTTTTTCAGCGGTAATTTCATATAGGCTTTTTCCAAACCTGTATTTTATTTCGAATTTTTCATATGGAACGCATGGTTTTAAGTATAGCTCGTTTCCGACTTTTTTTAAGCCAAGCATATATTCAAGGCCGGCTTGATACATCCAGCTGGCGGCTCCAGTATACCAGGTCCATCCTGATCTGCCGGCGTTTCTCCCTACGCTGTATATATCCCCAGCCGCCACATAGGGTTCGGCCTTATACTTATTAGCCAGCGTTTCCTGACTGGTATGGTCTATTGGATTTAGCATTTTAAACAGCTTCATTGCACGGTCGGGCTGAGTTAGCATACAGGCTGCTATCACCGCCCACGCTCCTGCATGGGTGTATTGCCCTCCGTTTTCACGAACGCCTGGCAGATAGGACTGAATATAACCCATATCCCTTTCAGGAGCATTAAAAGGCGGGGATAGTAGCTTTATAACGCCATTTTCCTCATCTACCAGCAGGCTATCCAATGAGTCCATAGCTTCCGCGCCATGAGCGGCCTTGTTAAACACGGACCAGGACTGCGAAATGCAATCAATAGAACACTGCTCGTTTTCATGGGAGCCAAGCGGCGTGCCGTCAAAAAGGAACGCCCTTTTATACCATGAGCCATCCCAACCGTGTGCTTCAATGGCTGACCTCAGATTACCAGCATACCCGGTGAACTCGGCAGCGGTTTCAGAATCCCGTTTACAACTGCATAGAGGGATAAAGCGTTCAAGTATATATAGCAAAAACCAGCCAAGCCACACGCTCTCACCGCCGTTTTCACCAACAAGATCCATTCCGTCGTTCCAATCCCCTCCTTCCATGAGGGGAAGCCCATGTTCACCCGTTCTCATGGAGCGCCTAATAGCACGAAGGCAGTGATCATATAGAGTACCTGAGATATCAGATACTATTACGGGGTCCATAAACCGTTCGGTTTTTCCATCTTCAATCGGAACATCCGCAAGATACGGCGCCACTTCGTCTAATATTGCCATATCATTGGTTACCTCAAGATATTTAAGCAAGGAATACGGCAGGAACAACCTATCGTCGCTGAACATTGTTCTTATTCCAGCGCCTCCTTCATGCCACCAGTGCAATACATCGCCAGCTTCAAACTGTTTTGAAGCACACAATAGTATATGTTCCCGGGCTATCTCAGGCTCCGTCATAAGAAGCGCCAGAGTATCCTGCAGCTGGTCTCTAAAGCCGTAAGCCCCGCTGCATTGATAATAGCCGGTGCGTCCCATCAGGCGGCTGGAAAGCACCTGATACAGCAAATGCCCGTTCATTATAAGGTCAAAAGCGGGATCGCCCGTCTTTACCTCTATATGCCCTAGCCGCAGGCTCCAACTGCGCTTTACGGCGTTTAGGCGTGATTGCACATAGGAAGGAACGGATTCCTTTACGGCTTTATGTATATTTTCCTCCGTATCCTGCCCAAGCATTAGGACTAATTCCCTGCTCTCACCCGCTTCAAGCGTAATACGGGTTCTGAGCGCTGAAAAACCCCCCAATCCCAGTCCGCATTTCTTATTCAGCGCTTCCTTATGCCATCCGGCGTTTAAAATAAAGCTTCTGTCCGAGGAATATTCCGCATCGCTGTTAGGCATTGCAATATAGGCAAATTCATTTCCATCCCCGTCTTGTCTGAGGTTTGAGGCCAGAAGGACGCCGTTTCTATATTCGGTTAATATGGCCTCCGGGTGCTGTATAGCGCCCAGCACCCATTCAGCGCCATAAAGAATATCTATATTTCTTCGGCGCATCATCGGGTTGGCCAGCTCTATGACGGTGTATTTTACAGGCTTGTTATGGTCTACAAATACCGTCATATTCTGTCTGAGTTCCAATGTTGAGGAACCATATACGGTATATCCGAAACCATACCTAACGGTGCATTCCGAATCCCGTTGAAGGGGACCGGCCGTTATAGTCCATGATTCGCCCGTATCTGCGTCTGTCAATATTACGAATTCTCCCTTGCGGTCAGACACAGGATCGTTTGCCCAGGGCGTAAGCTTATTTTCCCTGCTGTTTTTATTCCACGTGAAGCCTCCTCCGATTTCAGTAACGAGCGTGCCAAATCGATCATTGGTCATTATGTTTGACCAAGGGAGAGGGGTAGTTGCGCCGGGTTTAAGCCTGATTACATATTCCCCGCGGTCAGCGTCAAAGCCTCCATAGCCGTTGTAAAACAGCAGTTCTGCGTCAGATGTAGTAAATGCGGCGCGGGACTGCCCAAGCTGTAAATAGCGCCTGTCCGGTATCTCATCATGGCGTTGTGGCGTTAGCTGAACCTTCATGCTCTTCCCTGCGTCGATAACAAACGTGGCCACGCCGGAAAGCAAGAACAGCTCGTTTTCATCCAGATCATATTCATGGATAAGGAAAACATTTCTAGTACCATAGCCAGCCAGCATTTCCGTAAGCCGTTCTCTGAGCTCATTTTTATACTCATTAGGGTATTTGCCAAGAAGAACTATATCAGCCTGACAGTTTTTAATATCCATATAGTCGCTTAGTTTCAGCAGGGCCTTAACGGTGCGGATCTGAGCCGTATTTCGGACCTTAACTAGCAATATCGGCTTGTCGCCCGATATACCAAGCCTCCAAAGACCCTTAATGCCCAAGCCGCTGTTTCCATGGTGTTCCCGTTCCGTTGAGTGACGAATAAACAGCCTGGAGATTATGCTCTCATACATATCCACCATCTTCATGTCAATGCCGGCCATGCGGTATGCGCTGGCGGCATGGGACCATGCTAGATCGAACAGCCGGGGAATTGAGTTCGTAAGTTCATGCAGGTCGCTGATAGCCTGTTCACGGTTGGATGCATAACCCATTATCAACTCAATCACCGCGCTCTCTCCAGGGTTTAATAGGAATGACATCCTGCCGCAGGCCGCCGGTTCAATAGGGGATTCTACATTTTGATTTGGCAGCATAGGCCTGCGCATCGCGTCGGCGTAATCAGCCCCGCGCCCAGGCATTATCAGCCTATCGGCGCAGTATCTGGTTTTTGCGGGACCGATCAGTGAAAAATATAGCCAATGCTCGGGCTTTTGAGGGCGGGGCCTTCTATTGAACAGGAGAATGTCATCTTCTAAGCGCGCATCGACCGTTAATCTTACAAAAGCGGGGTGCGAAGCATCCTCCGCTTGCTCGGCAAGGCATACTTCCATAAATGCGCCGACTTCCAGCTCCTTTTGCCTTTCACCGTGGTTAATTATTGTCATACGCCTAATTTCGCCATTAAAATCAGGCGCGACACAAATATCAACCGCCGCCGACAGATCTTCATTATTTGAAGAAAATGCCGCCTTATGCGGTTCATAAACCGTACAATAGTTCGAGGCAGCGCCATTGACAGGCAGGAGCGCGGGCGACCAGACCGAAGCTCCATCCCTAATAAGAAAGTGTACTCCTGAATCAGAGCGAAGCGGATCATTGCGCCACCGGTTAAGCATGATATCATCGCATTTTGAAAAGCCCATACCATTTTCCGCCAGAAGTACACTATAGTTTCCGTTTGACAGCACCTGGGTCTTTGGGTCAATATGGTTTGGCGATATTTGGCGAACAGAGATTGATTCATCATTCCTTTTATTTCTTTTGCGATAGACTGCGCTCTCGAATGTTTTAAGCACTACAGACATCTTGGGGCGCTTTTCTTCTAACAGCAGTTCGGCCGCCTTTACCTCTGGGACGCCCATGAAGCGTCTTTTCAATATATTGTCGTTTACGACATTATTGAATGAGCATAGGCTCATTCCCTGGTGGTGAGCCATATAGCTCTTTACTATCTCATACTTTCGGTTTTTCCTAAGCCGCGCATTAGTAAAATCCAATGCTTCGTAACAGCCGAATTCACCCAATGCGCCCAGCTTTATTAAATCATATATGTTTTTTAAGGCCGCTTGGGGATCGGTTAGCAGCGCAAGCATTGTGGCATAAGGTGCTATGACGCATTCGGGCTCGCGCGTCGGAGATAACCCAAGCTTTGGGATTCCAAAAGCACGGTATTGATAGAACATGCTTCTGTCAAACGCGTAGTATCCTGATTCGGATATTCCCCATGGAATCTTTCCTTTTGTATGCTTTATCTGAGTATTTACGACATTTGAGCAGGTTTCCCCTAAAAGCGTGCCCTTTATAGTTCCTGTAAATATTACGGGCATTAGGTATTCAAACATTGTTCCGCTCCAGGATATAAGCGCCCGTCCGCCCTCAGCGCCAACCAGAAGCCTTCCCAGTTTAAACCAGTATTCCTTTTTTATTTGGCCTAGCGCTATTGCGACAAAGCCGCTTAACCTGGCTTCTGAGGCAAGAAGGTCATATCTTGAGGGCGATAGCTTTCCGTCATAAAAATCATAACCGATATGCATGAGCTTGCGCTGCTTATCGCATAACGCGGTAAAATCGGTTTCCCTGGCAAGCTTAAAACATCTTTTCGATATTAAATTAGCCCTGGGCGACTCCAATTCAGACATCGCCTTTCCAAGCGTAAGAAAGCAGGCGACAAGATTGCCGCTGTCAACCGTAGACACATATTTAGGCTCGACTATACTCAGAGTGCGTATATTATACCAGTTGTAAAGGTGACCATGCCACTTGTCCATTCTCTCTATTGTGTTCAGCATATTTTCAAGCCTGGTACACATGTCGGCTTCATCAATAAGCTTCATGTCAAATGCGCTTAGCACAGCCATAAGCCCCATGCCAATATTGGTGGGAGACGTATTCCTGACCAACGGCTTGACGGGGGATTCCTGATAGTTGTCGGGCGGGAGGTAGTTGTTTTCTACAGTACAGAATTCGTCAAAATAGCGCCACGTACACCGTGCCAGCTTTATCAACTCATCGACGTCCCCGTCGCTTAAAGGCTTTTTATCATATGCCTTATCCAATTTGCATACCATTAATGGGGAAAGAAGCCAGGTCAATCCAAACAGCAAACATAGGGGAGACGCACCTGGCAAAAATGCTGCAAGCACGGCTAAAAATCCAACTATAGGGCACGATGCCATTCGGCTGTAATAACCGGTTATATTTCCTTTGCGTCTTGACTCAGCGTCTGCCGCCGTCTGCCATTCGAGCATCCTTTTATGCGATATGAACATCCTGTACAGGCTTCTTATTATCGCGTCTATGCTGATATATGCGCAAAATGGAAGTATTGTCAGGTTTATCAGCGGTTTTAGCCAGGAACGTACACGGTCCTTAAGCATGCCCGAAAAGTCCCGTTCCACGCTGTTGGTTATAAAATCCGCAATGATGCCAATAAGGTCCGAAACTATATCAAAAAGCAATGCGGCAAGGCTTAATATCACAACCCACCACTTTGAAAAGATTAGTCCAAGTCCAAGTGAAACCAATAAATACGGAAGCATAAGGCTGCGGGATAGATTATCCGCCATCTTATACCGAGATGTAGTGTCCAAAGGGTTCTTTACCTTGGAGCCGGCGGCATCCCTGGTGCTTTTAAACATAAAGGGAAGCAGCTGCCAGTCCCCGCGAATCCATCGATGCTGTCTCTTCCACCACGAGAGCAAAGTGGATGGTTCTGAATCGTATAGAATAACATCATTTAAAAATCCCGCCCGCATAAAGCACCCTTCGAGGAGGTCATGGCTCAATACAGTATTATCAGGTATTATATAGTCAAGGGTATCTTTAAATACGGAGATATTAAATATGCCCTTTCCACCGAATATACCGGTTCCGAATATATCCTGTGAAAAGTTGGATACACCGGACGTATAAGCGGATACGCCGCAATCGGCTGACCATATCGATGAAAATGGCGTTTTAACCGCGCTTTTCGCGGTGGTTTCCATACGTGGCGCCATAACTCCATATCCGTCGACAACCACCATATCTTCGCTGATCACCGGAGCGTTCAATGGATGGGCAGCAGCTCCGATCAGTTCCTTTAACGTTTCCATCGGCAGGGAAGTATCAGCGTCAAGGGTTAGGCAATATTGTATTTTATCCGGAAGCTCAGGCATCATAAGTTTAAAGCTGCCTGTATCACCCGTGCATAACAATCGGACAAGCTCAACTATCGCGCCGCGCTTGCGTTCGTAACCCATCCAGATACCGTCAGCGGAGTTCATCGTTCTCGAACGGTGCATACAGTAAAATATGGGGATTTCAGCCGGATATTTGGAATTTAGGCCCTCTATAAGGCTACGCGCTTTTCCCAGTATGGCTTCCTCCTCAGGAGTAATCTCCTGGCGGCTGTCGGGGAAATCGCTTAAAAGCGCAAAATAGCAGTTATCCAGAGGATTTGCCAGAAAGTGCGTTTCAAGCTTTTCTATAGCCGATTTCAAACTGCTTTCATTGGTAATAAGGGTTGGTACGGCAATAAGCGTTCTGTTAGCTTCGCCAATTCCGCATTCCATTGAAAGGCGGGGGATAGCCTTAGGCTTTACAAACTTTGTAGAAAGTCTGCCAACGATCAGCATGGCAATATATATTGCGGGAGAGAGCGCGAATAAGAGCGAAACGATATCCTCCGTATAAGCAAGCATCAGGAGGATTGCAGCAATAAATACTTGAACAGCCGTTATTAAAATCAGTTTTTGCGTATTCTTCAGCCTATGGTGTTTAACATCGGGACGAATACTCCTATATAGATTTTCTTCCCCTGGATAGCCTGGAAGCAGATAATACCCCACATGGGAAGCCTTGCCATCGCCCTTGGAGGCAAGGTCTAGCGCCCGTCTTGCAACCGCCGCCTCGGCGGCTTCCAGTTTATCAGCAATCCTCTCAATGCAACTTCTGTAATATGCCCTGCTCGGCCTGTCCATTAATACATATATTTGGTCTCCGGACAGAATTTTTTCCACGGAGCTCATACGCTCAAAAAGGGATTCAAAATCTAAATCCTCAAGCGTTCTTAAACTGTGTATGATATTTTGAACCAGCAGCCGGCTCTTTGTCTGCCTTGCTCTTTCTGCGCTTAAAACCGCGTCAAGGTCCGTGTCGCTCATCTTAAGTTGGATATTAATGGCGTCGAACAGCGAAAAGGCGTCGGCCTCTACCAGCCTCATATGAAGCTTTTCAACGCACGATGGGTGGTTAGCCGGGTCAAGACGTTCTATTATGGAATAGATCTGCCTGTCAGAGCCTGGACGCGGCCTTAGCAGACTGTTTGCGGCATCGTCTGCCGCGCGCCAGTCCTTTATCGTAGCCATGCACTCATATGATAATTCGGCCAGCAGTTTTATTAAAGCAACCTTCAGCATGTCCGGCAAAAGGGACAGCTCGCGAATGCTTAATGGCCCTACGGATTGAAAACCGGATACATATTGCTCGATTATTTCTCCATCAATCGCCCCGTTCCTATGTCCGACAAGATCTGCCGCAAGCATATATATTCGGGGAAGCCCAGTCCTCTCGCTTTCCGCACAAACCGGAAGACGGATTGATTGAAGGGCTTTTTTTGAATCCTCAAGCGCCACTATGGTCTTTTCAACCGTATAAAAGCTATCCAAAAGCAAATCCGCGCACGGTGGAAGATCGCGGCCGTCTCTTGTATACGCGCTTATCGTCCTATAGAATCCGTTAAGCTGCCTAATATCTCCGTGAAGAGCGGGGAAAATACCTTTTTCACGTTTTTTGCGCCTGCGCGTGCGAACGGTTGCGGATAAGCTGGCATGGCGCGCCATGTCGGCCGGTTCCAGCCATACGTTCCGCAAACCGAAATGTGTCTTTTGCATATATCCTCCGCAAATGATTAATTAAATTATTATTTGTCAGATCATGATTTATAATTCATGACCGCTTGCTGTTTACTATATTTATCAGTTCCGCTATAAACTCGGCTATACCTGGCAGATGACTGTCGGCAATTCTCTGCAGAATGTATACAACCACGGCGCCCAAGAGTGTAAAACCTATCGCGCCGCCTAAACCGCGCATAATGCCCGACAAAAAGCTGACGCGCATAATCCTCTTTTTATCCTGAACATAAAGCATGTATTCATAAAAATTGGCGCGGTCAAGCTTAGACGCTATGCTTTTTAAAACGCGATGCATCTCCCTTAACTCTTTGTCCTGTGACCTGGTAGTCTTCTCCATAATAGCCTTCTTTCAAAGCGGCTTGGGATATTACCCGAAGCTAAAGACCGGCCGCCGTTAAGCGGTATGGGCAATGCCATCCTCTTTATATTGCGTAAGCGCATGTATATCCATACCAAAGGCTGCCCGCATTACCTCGCTAATGTCCGAAACGGGACGAACGCAGCTTTTTTTCTCCAGCGTCTCGTCCAGATTATCCTGGGGTACAATTATAATGCGCGCTCCGGATTCTTCCGCCGCCTCCACCTTGGCCTGAACACCTCCAACTGGGCGCACCTCGCCGTTCATGGTTATCTCACCCGTTAGCACAAGCTTTGGAACGGCCGGCCGATTGGTAAGCGCGCTCATAAGCGCCACTGCAAATGCTATTCCGGCGCTGGGGCCATCCACGGGCATTCCGCCGGGTATGTTGAACCTGATGTCAAAATTCCTGCAGTCCGAGCCAAGGCGCTTTAAAAATGTACTGATTACATTTTCAACGGACGCCCTTACGGTACTTTTTCGTCTCAGCTTGCGCGTTCTCAAGTCGATTTCTTCTTCCTCAGCCATCCCGATTATCTCTACGCGCCCCTTCCCCTTTTCAACAGGGGTTGCGGAGCATTCTATTTCCATAACGAAGCCGTGCGTAAGGTCCGCGCTTACGCCCATCCCGTATGCCGTACCGATAGGGGAGGTTTCAGGTATATGTCCGGCGGTATGCCACGAATATCTGCATGTCTGAGCGACCCATTTTATATCGCTTTGTGTTATTTTTGATCTGCCATCCATATATGCGGATCCTCCTGCTAACTGAAGCATATTAACGGCCTCCCGTCCTGAACTTGAATATCCAGCACAGCAGCTAACAGCTTCGTCGTCAATATCATAGCCCATGCGAATGGACGCGCCATGGACAATGTGTTCTAGTTCCTGATTGCCAAGCGCCCTGAAATACAGCTCTACACATCTTGAACGCAGGGCGGCTGGGATTTCCTCAGGCGCTCTGGTCGTCGCACCTACTAGACGAAAATCCGCTGGAAGCCCATTTTGAAAGATATCGTGAATATGAGGGGGAATATTGGTGTTGTCAGGGGTGTAATAAGCGCTGTCAAAGAACACTCGCCTGTCCTCAAGCACTTTCAGCAGCTTATTTAACTGGAGTGGATGCAGCTCGCCTATTTCATCTAAAAACAGTATGCCGCAGTGAGCCCTGCTGACCGCTCCGGGTTTTGGCTGTGGAACGCCTAACGAGCCCCATGAACCCGCGCCCTGGTAGATTGGGTCATGAACCGAGCCCATAAGCGGATCTGCGATAGCGCGTTCGTCAAACCTAACGCATGTAGCGTCAACCTCTATGAACTGGGAATGCTCATTGAAAGGTGAACATTCGCTATGTTTTGCCTCCTCCAATACAAGGCGGGCGGCACAGGTTTTCCCCACGCCTGGAGGTCCGTAAATAAGTACATGCTGTGGGTTAGGCCCGCATATCGCCGCCCTCAGCGCCCTTATACCTTCCCTTTGGCCAACTATGTCGTCTAATCTCATAGGACGGGAGAGCTCAGTCAAAGGGACGCTTAAAGAACGGCTGCGGGAACTTTTCAGCTCCGCCAATTCCTTATTGCAATTCTCTTTTTTTACAGGTTTCTTGGGAGATTCAAGGGCCTTACGCTGCCTGGTAAAGATAAACCAGCTCATTAGCAGCATTACGCCGCATTGAATAACAATCCAGATGATCCATTCCATAAAAGAGCCTCCGTACATATATCTCGTAGGTATTATGCGCAGGAGGTCTGCTTGTTATTGATGTGTAGTTTTGGTTGCGTTTAGACAAAAATGGTTATTTTAAGAAGCATAAGCCAATAAAAACTTAATAGACGAGAAATTCAATCTCACCAAATTTTATGCAGCGTCCATAAAGCCCATTATATATATATGAGAATGAAGGGGGGGCGATTTCCGCGAGCCAGTCAATCATTGCTGCCTCATCGATAATTCCTGAAATGTGTTTGCTTGACATCTTGTCAAACCACAGGGTTCCATCGGATGCACTTGGCAGATTGATTAGCGCCTTGCCATATGACACTTTTAATATATAGTTTCCATCAAAGATAAAAATGAAGTCTTTAACTACGGTATTAACCGATTCTCCAGAGCTTTGCAGAGGTCCGCTATAAATACAATAACGTTCATAAGCGGAACTTATTGACATCAATGTTTCCTTATCCCAACTGGTCACATCAGCGGGATTTATGTTGATTGGCTTTGTCATGGCCTTAGCATTGGCGGTAGGCTTTGTAAAATAGGAAGAGACATGCTCTACATAATCGGTTTCTACGCTGAACAATAGTCCATTGCCTGGATATGAGGCGGAAAACATGTGCTCCTGATAGACCTTCAATCTGCTTCCCATACCCGATTTGCTAAGGACCGTAAAGTCGTCCATATTCTGCATTATATAGTCCATATCATAGTTGTACTTAATATCGCCTTGATCAGAAATAGCGCCCAGATAAAGATTTTTCAGCTTGAATTCAAAACTTGTATCGTCTAAAGCACCGCTTGACTCCGTATGCCCATTTTCCGTTTCTGCCGCCTTTACTGGTGATGGCATTGTAGTAAATGAAACTATTGTTAACGTCATGGTGAGTGCAAGTATAAAATTTATAAAATACCGCTTCGGCTGAAAGTTTGCGATCATTGCCACCCTGTTGCGAAGGTTAATGCTGCTTCCAAACATGGCTGTGGTCGGAGAATACTTTGCGTTTGCCTGCGCACACATGTCAATAAGGGCGCGTCCATAGTCAAGCCTTGTATAAACCGGAATATCCCTGATTGCATCCGCATCAGCGCAAAGCTCAATGTCCTCCCTTACGTATTTACCCATGAGCCATATAAGAGGATTAAACCAATGAATCGCCTGGACAAGCATTAGAAGCCTTAAAAACAGAATATCTTTCCGCTTTATATGAGCAATCTCGTGCTGGATTGCAAAGCGCAGCTGCGCATCCGTGCAGTGCGCCATATCTCTAGAGATCAATATACGCGGCCTAAATAGTCCATAAAGGGCGAACGTACAGCTTCGCGACACCCAAAAGGCTGAACATCTGACGTTTTTATTCTTGCATTCCTCAGCTATTATCCCATTTATGCGCGAATCATCACAAGGAGTGATTGAGGAGTACTTCCTAAACCTTATAGAAGTTAAAAAGAAACTTAATAATACTATGGCCGCGCCCGTCCCCCATACGGACAATGCAACAAACTCAGGATTCAATTCAATCGGTTTTACGGACTGTTCAGCAATATCGGTTAAACCCGTTCCAGCAGGGAGGGTTATATTATCATATTGATCCAGTTGTTCGCTTACGCTTAACTCGTCTATTGGATAATAGTTAAGAATGGTGGATTCAATTTCCGGTTTGTTGTCAAATATGAGTGATAGAACGCTTATGGAAGATGTTGTTACTACGGGCACGGCAAGCCTCAGCATTATTAAAAGCCATGCGGTTACACGCCAATAGGAGGGCGCCTTACGAAGCATCCTCCTGCAGAGCAACACGAGCAGAACAAACGCGCCGCAGATCAACGATATGGCAATACATCCATAAACGAATCCCATAGCAGCCTCACTTTCTCTGATTCAGCAGGCTCCTCAGCTCATCCAATTCCTCTTTTGACACCTCATTGTTGTCAATGAAACTGACCATCAATTTATTGATCGATCCATTGAACATCTTTTTCAACGTCGCCTTAGCCATGCTTAAACCGGCCTGTTCAAATGAGACGGAGGCAGAATAGAGGTTGACGTCCCCCTTGTCAATACGAACCATCCCCTTTTCGCTTAAGCGAGTCAGGAATGTCCTTACCGTATTATCCGCCCATGGCTCTGTCTTGCGGGCCCGCCTTATTATTTCAGCAGCTGGTAGAGGGGACTCTTCCCATAAAATATCCATTATTACGCGTTCGCTATCCGTTATATTCTTCATACAACCACCTCACTACGCATAGTAGTTAAATTATATAAAATTAATTTTGATTTGTCAACATTTACTTATATTATTCGATCTGTTTTTTGTAGGACTACAATACATATTGTACATTAGGGAGAAAAGAGAAGGATTCGCACAAACCGGTTATTGCAAGGTTGAGGAGCGGCAAATATCGAAAGGAAGTGCAAATCTCTCATGAAGACTGTAACACAGAACATGAAGTACAGGCAATCCCTAATGTGATACGCTCAGAAATATGGGATAGCCAGAGCCTCACGGAAGTATAACCGTTCGTGCATCTATTTCTGGCTGCCCAGATATGACGGAAGCATCGAATCGCTGGAGAAACTCTACAGACGGCCGCATTCCCATCCGAACCAGCATACCGAAGCAGGGTTAAAGCTGATTCGGGACATGCGCCGCAGGAATCCAAAACTGGGTTTAATCGACCTGTGATGTAAGTTGGGGGAACGGGGCTATAGCCGCTTGTACCTGGGACTAAAGCGCATGGGCGCCTTACCGCAACGGTCTAAGAAGCCATCGTATAAGTCCAAGCCTTACGAGCAAACGATCTATCCTGGCCAGCGTGTATAGATTGACGTCAAGGTTGTTCCGCGTTCCTGCCGCCCCAATGGACAAAGACTGTTTCAGTATACCGGAATCGATGAGTTTTGAAGGATGCGATACCTGGCGGCTTACGAGGAGCAAAACACCTATTCCTCCTCCGGCCTTCTGTTGAAAACCGTTGCTTTCTTCAAGAAAAAAGGGGTAGCCATCGAGTGTGTGCACACTGATAACGGCTCTGAGTTCACCAACCGTTTCACTCAGTCAAACCTGGAACTGGTTTCGCTCTTTGAAAAAACGGCTGCCGATTTAGGCATCCGCCATAAGCTCATTCGCTCCTATACGCCCCGCCACAATGGCAAGGTAGAACGCAGCCATCACGAAGACCAGCGCCGTTTTTACGACACGACTCCCTACCGACTTCGATAACCGCCCTATGCGCCCTTTACAGTATAGCTCACCTAACGCTTTCCTGTGTGCCTATACTGTCCAACATGTTTGACAATCCTATAATTTAGATAAATTTATAAGCTAAAGTGCTATTGCAATACCAAAAATAGTATGGTAGAATTAACGGCAGTCTACTAAATATGTTGGCGTCTTTAACCGAGTGTATAGCGAGGCTTAAAGCTCCAATGCAGGGGTGATGGGATTGGCGAATATAGTGGGCTTAAAAATTGAGTTCACTGTTTTATGCCATAGTGGTGAAAATTCTTGACTTATTAAGAGTTTTGAATCTTATTATTTATTTGGTTTTAATATCCCCCATGATATCTCTCCAATTTCTCAAAGAGAACATTGGGAGTAAGGCTTAAAAATATGAACGCCGGTGTGATGGAATTGGCAGACGTAGTGGACTCAAAATCCACCGCCAGCGATGGCGTGCCGGTTCGAGTCCGGCCACCGGCACCATGGCGAGTGTTCTTACAGCATTTGAAAAGCTGTGAGGACACTCGCTTTTTTCTGCTCAAACAGCAGGTCTGTCGTCAGTTGTGTAGCTCACGAACACGCCTTTTCTGGTGTTGACGGTGACGGCCGGGATGGGCAGTGCCGGTTCGTTGGGAATGTTCATTTCCCCCACGCAGTTGTAGTGAATGCGAAGCCGCTGTACCCACTCGCCGTCGATCTTCTCGGCATTGTAGACCTCGATTTTCTCCACCAGTTCGTTGAGCATCCGCGGCGTGAGCTTTCTGGCGCGGGTGTATTTGCGGACGATGGACACGAACATATCCGTTGAGGTTGCGCGGCTGCTCTGCTTCTCTATCTCGGAACGGAGCTTTTTTATTTTCTCCGAAAGCTCCTTCTGTTCCTCCTCATAGCGGCGGGACATCTTCGCAAAGCGGTCGTCGCTGAGCTTGCCGGAAACATTGTCCTCATAGATGCGCTCGAACAGGCCGTCCAGTTCATCGTCGCGGGCAAGGAGTGATTTCAGCTCCTTCTCCTTCAGTCTGCGCTCCGTTTCCTCCGCCTGCCGGGAGTGACCGATCACTTCTTTGAGAAAATCGTCCTCGTAAAGGCCGGCATACTTCGTCAGACGGCGGATTTCGCCGTGAACGACCTGCTCCAGAAAGTTCACTCTGACATAGTGCGTGGAGCCGCAGGTGCCGCGATTGCCCTTGTAGTTGGAGCAGTTGAAATACTTGATCTCCGGGTTTCCCTGATTGAAATGAAAATGAAGGTTGCTCCCGCAGTCGGCGCAGACCAGAAGCCCGGAAAACATGCTCCTTTCCCCGTCCTTCGCTTGACGCTTTCTCATCTTGCCGCGCTTTTGCTGCACCTGTTCAAAGACGGCTCGCTCAATGATCGGCTCATGCACATCCTTGAAAATCGCCCAGTTCTCACGGTCATTCTCCAGTCGTTTCTTGTTCTTGTATGACTTGGAATAGGTCTTGAAGTTGAGAATGTCCCCACAATACTCCTGCACGGAAAGCATCTTTATGACGCTGGAGCTGTTCCAATGGGTGGGCGGCAGATCCTTGACCTTGCCGGGGCGATTGATTCCCTTGGAGTGCCAGTAAGCGCGCGGGGTCAGGATACCGTCCTCTTCAAGCTTCGCGGCAATCTGCTCCGTTCCGACCCCTTCCAGCGTCATGCGGTAAATCCGCCGCACGACCTGCGCCGCTTCCTCGTCCACGATCCAGCGTTTGGGGTTCTCAGGGTCTTTGACGTACCCGTAAGGAGGCTGCCCCATGGGTTCTCCGGCATTGCCCTTGATCTTGTTGCTGATGCGCCGCTTCTTGCTGATGTCTCGCGCATACCATTCGTTAAAAAGATTGCGGATGGGAGCCAGCTCGTTCTCACCTTCGTCGGTGTCGATGTTGTCCGAAACAGCGACCAGCCGAATGTCGTGATTGGGGAAGAACTCCTCGGTCAGTCTGCCGACCTCGATGTAGTTACGACCCAGGCGGCTGAGATCTTTTACAAACACGGCCGCCGCTTTTCCCTGCTCCAGCTGCTGAATCATGTCGGCAAAGCCGGGACGATCCATCGTAACACCGGAGATGCCGTCGTCAAAAAAATGAACCAGGTTTGTGTAGCCTTTTTCCTTTGCTACCTTGGTGAGCAGTTTTTTCTGATTCCCTATGCTGTAGCTCTCGCCGTCCATGTTATCGTCACGGGAAAGCCTCTCATACAGAAAGGCGGTCACGTCACGGGATTTTTTGTTGTTATTCGACTGTTTCATGCAGTCCTCCTTTCCGGGCAGCCGAACAGCAACACTTGTATTCCACAACAAGTATATCACTGTCTCGCCCTGTTGTCATGTATGCGGCGGGGGTGCGCCCCACCGCCTGGGACTACGCCCCCGCAGATTCCGATTTCATCAGGCGCAGAAGGACGCAGCCCAATGTGTTCTGCGTCTCCTCCTTGAACACCGGTTCAACAATAAACGACCTGTTGCCGAAGCGATAGGTCGTTTTCTCGTTCAGATCATGTTTTGCTTTTTCGCCGGGTTTTGTCCGCTTTTCCTGCATGGATTACCTCCTTATGGTTGAATTGAAGCTGTGCAGGCGGTCAAAACTTCATGGGAAGAATCTCGTGCCTGCGTCTGCCGTTGTAGATGCGGTAGAACAGGTTGACGTAGCGCTTTACGCCCCGCAGTT